>ERZ724506.925-NODE-925-length-10310-cov-3.555241_pt1 | contig 10310 bp, 7 predicted proteins | sample MGYA00376039_ERZ724506 | MGnify/ENA primary metagenome ERZ724506 (study PRJEB28724, sample SAMN07190887) | wastewater metagenome | isolation source: effluent of sewage treatment plant in Hong Hong | place: USA: Christiansburg, Virginia | collected 2016-03-01 ... | reverse complement strand
TGGGCTCTTATTTTATTTTTCATCTCACTTGACATGAAATTGTGTTCTATTTTATGTGGAAAATTACCCATGTTCAAGACTTACAGATTGTGCCACTTCAATGACAATATGGCTTCTCCGCCCTAGTCCCTTATATGGTTGTGATGCAGCTGAAATATTTTTAAGTGCGGCCATTACCGACTACAAATGTTTCTCAGGCCTTTCCCGGTTATGGTGTTCTACCCCAAGTACAGTTCTTACAAGGCAGGGAACTAAATTCTGCCCAAATGAAACGCGCCTTCATCCGATATCTTTGTATCGACTTGATCAGACATATTTTTACGTAAATGAAGCTTTTTGAGAGTTTTCCACTCGTGGTTTACCAAATGCTCAATGCCTTAACATTTCAAAGGGTTTCCGGCCAGGTGTAAAGACTTCAAAGAGGGCCATTAGTGTTCGGGTAGGTACTTGATACCTGCCGCAGTGATATGGTTGAAGCTGAGCCACAAGGACTTGAGGTTTTTCCAGGGCGCCTGGATCAGGGATTTCACCGCTTGGTCTCCGAGTTTGTTATTAGCTTGAATGATAAGCAACACAATTACTTAAGGAAAGGACCGTGAGCTCGGGCCATTCGTATTGAACCGGGTATTCGATTCCCTGGTCTGTGATTTAGTTGTCGGCTAAATTATGATATTGAAATTTACCAAGGTACAGTTCCTGAATGGAATTCCAGTTGCGCTGTACCAACAACTTGATGCCCTGATCGGTTATTTTGTTTTTGGCTACAATTTAATTTATCTCTTACACAAGTCTAAGACTTTAATATTGGGCCATTCGAAGTTTGTTATTTACAGAACGTTGGTGTCTGATAAGTGCTGTTATGCTATTTTTTTTACGATAAGAGGTACACAAGAGTAAGGAGTCAGTGGCATGATCATAACGCCAGTAGAAACGATTTTCCTGTTCGATGTGTTTGTCCTACATTCTTTAATTAAGATAAAAGTTTATTTTAATGACAATGATATTTTGATTTCATATTTTTAAGAAATAAAAAAGGAGTGAATATTAAATAAAAATAAAATAAAGTAAGCTCCTTCCTTCAGCCAATTAATAGGTCAAGCCAAATCGTAAAAGTTAAATATATGTCATAAACAGATCAGTTAAAATTCGATCATTAGGCGTGAACGAGGTTTACGGCTTCAGTGTCAACGACCTTTTCGGTCTTTCCTCTTCTGGTGACCTTCTTGACGTTTTGGGTCAAGATTCTCTTTTCTGGGTCATGCATCTCAGCCAACTTGCTGGTATCGACCTTTGGTCTTTGGATGACCTTGATCTTTCTGACCTTAACGTTCTTGACTGGGTAAATGTGTGAGACTTCCTTGGTGATCTTCTTCTCGACAACTTCTGAGGTGAAGAGCTTCAAGACGTCAGTGGCGTTGGATTTAGCGACTTCCTTGGCAATGATTTCGTTGATTTTTCTTCTGATGGCTTTTTGTTGTGAGCTTTGGGCATAGTTAGTTTTTGATTTCTGGTTTGGTGATTCTCTGGTGAAAGCAATGGCGAAGATTCTCAAAACATAACCGTCTTGGGATTTAGTATCTTGGATGGCTTCGATGAGGGTTTTTCTCTTTTTAATCAAAGAGCAGAGTTCATCTCTGGTCATGTCGACTCCGTAGAATGAAGTAAGGGCTTGTCTTCCTTCAGTTTGGTCGACGATGAGCTTGATTTTTCTCCAATGGAAAGTGTCTTGATTTGGAGCAAGATCAGATTGCATTTGGGATACAACTCTGCCTCTAATACTGTCTTCAACCTTTTCTGAGATAATTTCAAAATTTACTTAAACCCTGAGTTCTGTTAGCACAGGTGAATCCGAATGATTCAGATTGGAAAGGAGCTGGTGCCTTCAATTCGAACCATTACTTTCTTGACATTGGGTCGACGACTTTCTTCTTCATACCCTTTTTACCGAAGTTTTTCTTATTCTTTCCTTGAGCCATTGGTTATTAATTGATGATTATAAAATCTTTATTTATTAAAGAAAATATTAAATTTAATTTTCATTAACATCTTAAAAAACTTTTATCGTTGAATACTTTAAAATTATGTCATTAAGGTGGATGAAGTCTTAGATGCATAATCAAGGAAAATTAAAAAAAAATATTCTTTCCAAAACAAGCAAGAAGCATTGAAATATCTGCTGAATGGAGTTATAGGAGGAAACATGATTTGAATACTGGAAAGTTTGAAAATTATTCAAAAAAGGTCTCCATTATCCTATATAATTTTCCTATATAAATTGCTGTAAGAAATGAACGGGTACAATAATCATTTCCAATTACAATCAAAAAATGAACTATCTCTTTCCGGAAGTTTTACAAGAAGCCACTAAACTACTTCCCCGCAAAGGCTACGAAAGGTAGATTAAGTTTGAGGACTTCAAGTTAAGTTTTTGTAAGTACTCTCCAGATTCAGCGCGAACCGTTGTAACTTCTAAAGATGGCAATGCATATGGTCTTGACCTGACAAGATGATATTATGGGTAAACCTACTACATTGAAGTTTTCAGCTCATTCGAAACCTTTCTGTCCTACGTTTAGACCAGTTTTATGCGAGGACGAGTCCTCTTCAGGCCAAAAAAGAGCAAGGCGAGTTTGTTATGGTGCGAAGATTTAGATCACTAGGAAAAGTTTTTTCAAGGGAAAAAGCAAGCATACAATCTGACTCTGGGACTGTTGTCTCAATGATTTTGCCATTTATTATTATAGCTAAGGTATTTTCTTTTTCGATTCCATGTTTGAGGATTAAACCGGGAACTGATTTAAATAAAATATACTTCAACTCAGATTTTATTTGTGCGCTATTTTTAGCAAATTCACCCGATAAAACTTATACAAAGTATGCTCCTTTTTACATTGCATGAAGCTAAAAATGACGCTTCATTCATAATTTATCCCATGAAAAAAGAAATAATACAAAAACGACAGGTAAAAATAAATAAATTTCTTTTTTACATTGTTAAGCACACTTTTACAGTGTCCTTCTCTTTGTTACCGTTGGAGGGCTCAGTTGATGCCTGTAGTTTCCTCGAAGGGGCGACCTGTGTCTTCTTCCTTGTAAGGGCCACTGAGGGAGAAGGACTCTCTGACTGTGAATCCGCTGTCTTCCTTGATCTTTTGCTCGATGACATCTGCAGATTTCTTCTTCTTGCAGTAAATGTAGACGGCAATACCGGAAATAACTAAGTTTATGATGATAATTACGTAGAAGACCGACGGGGATACAAATACCCAGAATGAGGGCCAAGTTGACTTATTTGAAGTCGACAGAGCCTCCGACGACTGAGACCGATGAGGAGACGATGGACATTCCTGCGATTTGGTTGTTTGAGCTGAGGGCTGAATCTAAACTGCTGTACTCTCCATTGGCTTGTTTTGATCCTGAGTTTCCTGAGGGGGCGGCGCCTCCGTTGACGACGACTGAACCTGGAGCGATTGAAGTGATGGTAATGGCATTGGGACTTGAGGCTCCAATGGCGTTGGTCAAGGCAGTGATGAAACTGAAGTAATTTTGATTGAAAACCGTCATGTTTGTGTTTAAAGTAAGTCCAAATCCAAAGTAGAAAGTTTGAGCGCATTTCCATCCGACAAAATCATATCCTGAGATGCAGCTTGTGCAGTAATTTGGAGTGTTGACGCAAGTAGCGCAAGGGGAGTTGCAAGGAACACATTGGTAACCTCCTGCTGACATTGGAACATTCTTGATCCTTGTGAATCCGGTAGCACAGGTCGTGCAACCTGTTCCTGTCAGGCAAGTGGCGCAAGAGGCAGCACAGGCTTGACATTGGTTGGTGTTTTGGTTGAGGAAGAAGCCTGGTAAACAACTGTAACATGTGCTTGGGGAACTGGGATTGCAAGTTTGGCATTGGGGAGAAGTGCATTGAACACATTGACCTTGACTCAAAGCGTAGTTCAATGGACAGACTGTGCATCCTCCACTGCAGGCCAAGTTCTGATTGCAGGTGTTCGAGGAGTCTTGGTAATTGTAGCCTGCAACACATGAGAGACATTGTGTAGGGTTGATGCTGGTGCATGTGGCACAGGGGAGTTGGCAGTTTTGGGCGCAGGTTTGGGCTGAAGTTAAGAAGTAGCCGTCAATGCATGAAATACAACCGGCAGCGGTGCAGCTGTTGCAGTTAACTGAGCATGGTGTGCATGTTGTGCCTGAAAGGTAGAACCCTGGACCGCATGAAAGGCAAGCAGCGGGTTGGCCTTAGGCGCAGGTTCTGCATGAGGTAACGCAAGGGGCGCAGATGGTTTGTGAGTTTTGTGTGAAGATAGTGTAGCCTGAGAGACACTGAGTGCAGGTGGTAGGATTGGAGCAGGAGAAACAATTGAGAGGACAGCCTTGGATGCAGGTGCTGTTGCTGAGGTAGAAACCGTCGTAGCAGCTGGTGCAGACTGCTGGGGAGTTAGCATTGAGACAAGTCATGCAATTAGAGTTACAGTTGACGCATGTGCCAGAGCTAAGGAACCAGTTGGGGTAGCATGAGAGGCAGGTGCTCGTGCTGTTGGCTTGGCAGGTAAGGCAGTTTGAAGAGCATTGAAGACAGTTTCCTTGGCTGAGGAAGAATCCATTGGCGCATTGGAGGCAGATTTGAGGGTTGAGGTTGGAGCAGGTGACGCAGTTTTGTTGGCAGACGGCAAGGACAGATTGGCCATTAATTTGAACGAGGACCTGTTGTTTATTTTGCGCTAAAGCCTGACAAGAATTGGCGCTGGTGCACTGTGAACAGTATCCAGGACATATTTTACATTAACCTGAGACGTTGTAAAATCCTTGGAAGCAGGTGAGACAGGTGCTGCCATCGGCCGAACAGACACTGCAACCTGTGACCTGACACTGGAGACAGGTTCCATTGGCATTGAGGAAGGTTCCACTGACACATTGCGTGCATGTGGTATTACTGGAACAGGTTTGGCAGTTGGTGGGGCAGTTGAACTGGCATGTGTTGCTCGTGTAGTTGACTGAATACCCTGATGAACAGTTCGCACATAAAGAACTGTTCGTAGTGTTGTAACTGGTGCAGAAGGGGACCAAGTTGGCGATACATTGGCCGGAAGATGTGGCAGTCTCAAGGTAGAATGGAGTTGAACATGTGGCGCAGACATTGCTTGTGGTTGAGTTTTGACAGGTTACGCATGGGTACAAGCATTGAGTACAAACGTTCTGAACGGGACTGTAACCGACCGCACAGGTACCGCAAACTACACTGCCGGTTTGATTGAGCGCACAACTTTGACAGTTTGCGATTGAGCAGTTCAGGCAAACACTTGATCCGTTGGCTTGTTGGTAAAGTTGGTAACCGTTCTGGCACAGTCCGCATGAATTGTCTTGGTTGCAACTCACACAGTTTGCCATGTTGGCTAAGTTTGTGTTACAGAGGACGCATCCTCCTCCCGTGGGGGTTGGGAAGTACTGAGCACCGTTGACCATCTTACAAGATGCGCAGATGTTGTTTGATGAGCAAGAAGCGCAGTTCTGAACGTTACATGACATGCACGAGTTGTTCGATGTCAGAGAGAATCCTGGAAGACAGGCTGAGCATGTGTTGGCAGTCTGGCAGGTTTGGCAGCTGGCAACTTGACACAAAACACAGGCGCCAGTTGAGTTGACAGAGTATGAAGTGGCGCATGTGAGGCAAACAGTGGCATTAGCGCAGAATTGGCAGTTTGCGGAACAGAACTGAGTGGCCTGGCACTGCCCTGTGGAGGAAATGCCCCAAGGAGCCAAACAGAAACTGCAAGTGGAGTTGTTAGTGCCACAGTAGAGACAATTGTATACACTACATCCAGTGTTGGTTACGTTTGGACCGTACTGAATACACTGCCCATAAGCGTTGGGGTAGTACCCTTGAGCACAAACGGTACACATTGGCGGGACAGACACGTATGTTGATTGAGATGTTGTTTGAATCTTACAGTTGGGGATGGTGTTAGTCTGAGGACGGCATACGTTGTTAACAGTGTCATACTGGAACCCGTCCTGGCATTGAACGCAGTATGGACCTGTGGAGTTATTCAAAAGACCTGTGACGCACATTAAACAGAAGGGAATCTGAGTGCCACAGTTGTTCACATTACTGTAAAGAGGAAGACAGGTCAGGTTGGTCGTCAAATAGAACCCTGACAGGCAGACTGTACAAACACTGTTTTGGAAGCAAAGATAACAGTTGGCAATGTTACAAGAATTAGGCACACATTGAGTAGAGCCATTGGCAGTGTAGGTTGGCAGGCACATGGTGCATTGGGAGTTGTTGGTGGAACTACATACTGCACATCCAGAAATGTTACAAGTGTAGTTTGCGTTGATCGGTACGCATTGACCGCCGTCGTAAACGTCGTTCATCATGAAACCTGCCTGGCAAAGGTAACATACGTAAGCATTTTCATCGCATAACTGGCAGTTGGACAGAGTTGAACAGTTGTTTTGGAAGCATGAGTAGTCAGTTGAGTTCAGGGAGAAACCCTCAGCGCAGATCGAGCATTGATTGTTACTCAGGCAGTATCTGCAGTTTGCCACTGAACAGGTTTGCTTAGGTAATGGGCTTGGAATGCAGCCTTATGTGTTTAACCATGTGAAAAGGGGTGCAGGGCAAGAGTCACATGAGAATGAGTTTGTGTTACATTGGAGGCAGTTTTGGAACCCACAGACACAAATCCCGTTCTTTTGAGTGTAGGGTTTGGCGCAGGTTTGGCACATGTTGGGGTTACCGCTTTGGCAGGTTAGACAGTTTTGAACATTACAGCTGGAAACGCTGCCCTGAGCTATGCAGCTTGGCGTTCCTGTTGTATTGGAAAGCATGAATCCTTGTGCGCATCCGAGACAAGCCCCGTTTTGAATACAATAAACACAGTTTGGAACCCCATTGTTACAATTGAGCTTCATACACTGGTTACCATTCAGAACAAGTCCTTGGCTGCATTGCAGGCAAATGGGAATTGAAGTTCCTGGCTGGCACAATGTACACCCGTAAATGTTGCAGGCAGTTGGAGAGTAGCATTGCATGTTGAATAAAATATTTGGAGGGTTGCATGAGAGGCATTCTGGGGTTTGGTACTGGTAATTGTAAATACATGAAGAGTTCGCGCAGTTTGATCCGCAGCTGTTCGACCCTGAAATGTAGTTGCATTGTCCCGTTGAAGAAACTGAAAAACCTGGAACGCAAATATAGCAAATGTTTTGGTTGCTTTCTACGCATTGGAAACAGTTTGAAACCGTACAAGTTGGAACGCATTGATTTGGGTTTTGGCTGGAAAAGTCATACCCCTGAATACATGAGGCGCAAACGTTGTTAGAATTGCAATAAGCGCAACCGGTAATATTACAAATGATGGAGTTTGGAACGCATGTGTTCAAGGCGAATGTTCCAAAGCCCACTGCAGAGTTCCAGACGGACGGCAAACTAGCCACATTCAACGCAAACCCAGCATTACATTGGGCGCAAACGTTATTGACATTACAAACGGCGCAGTTTGGAACATTACATTGGGTAGGTACACAGGTTCCTGAAGTAGTCAAACTAAAGTTGTTATTACACAAAGAACAGAAGTTTGTATATGAGCATTGTAGGCAGTTGGTTACGTTCGAACAAGTGTAAGTGGTTATTTGAGCCACACAGTACCCATTGACCAGATTGTACCCTGAATTACACAAACTACAAAGGACTTGATTGAAATTGAGGAGGTCGTTAAAATTGGTAACGCAGGTCTGGCAGTTTTGGATGTTGTAAGGACAGCTCAGCTTTTTACAAAGGTAAAATGTCTGGCCTTTCTGGACATAGGCGGTCGGTAAATACCCATCCTGACACTTTCCGCAGCTTTGAGGACCAGAACAGCTGACGCAATTAGGAACTGTGCATCCGTAGCCCACTTGTTGACATGTGGAGTTCGATGTGACCAAATTATACCCGATGGAGCATCCGTTACAAAGGCCGTTCGATCCACACGATACGCAGTTTGGTGTATTACAGGTATTTTGGGTACATGTATTACTTGAAGTCAATTGGTACCCAGTCGCGCAAACGGCGCAAGTATTGTTGGAGTTAGTACAGTAAAGGCAATTCTGAATGCTACAAGTTTGTTGGTTAATTGTTTGTGCGATACATTTTCCCAAGGGGCCTACGAAATATCCACTTTGACAAATTTGGCAAATCATGGGGTTTAGTTTTATTTGACAGCCTATATCATATCCAAGATTTCCTGAAAACATATTTCGATCGATAGTAAGGTAGCATTGTCCAGCTTGTTGAGAGTATCCGTACTGGCAGAGAGTGCAGTTTTGGCCATTTGCTCCCCAAAGACAGTTCGCGGGAATAGACGAATTGGATGTTTGCTGGGAGGCGCAACTTCCGTTTGAAGTGATATAAAATCCAGAAGAACAATTCTGGCATACATTATTCTGGAAACATGTCTGACAGTTCGCCGGGCAAGTTACTGGGGAACAATACAATAATCCACTAGTCGCATTCAGGCTTAATACGTTATTGTTTTGACATAAACCGCAATTATTCGGGTAGCTGCAATACTGGCATCCAGCCACATTGCATTGGAAAGCATTCTGGAGGGATAAGTAAAGCAGGCACGAAAATACCAATATTTTCAGTGTTGATTTCATTATCTTTTATTAAAAATATTTATAAATCTAATTGCCGAAATATATTTTCTTCTTCCCGATAAGTTCCGTTCAATTCGGGCCGACTCGAAAATGGAGGCTTTTTAAACCTAATGTTACTATTTAAAATTCAGAAAAAATTGTTAAAGACAAATCCCTGAAAATGCAAGGCGCAGGAAGGACTATATAGTTAGCAAATATCAGAAAAAGGTATTTTATTAGATGAGTTTATTTTTTGAAACTTATAAGAAAATTCCCTCCTTCTGGGTAGTTTAGGAAAAAACACAAGACATTTTTATATATAAATGGCTTGCAAAATCAGAATAATTTAATTTAACTATCAAACTTAACTTTTATTAATTTCAATTCTAAATAACCAAATCTCTTTAATTTTCTTTTTCGCATAACTTGAATTTGTAATCACAATAATAAATATTATTTCAATTTATTTTTAAGTTCACTGAAGTTATGAATTCGTATTTTTCTCAGCCTCTCAATTTTTATCAACACCGTTTTTCTCTCTTTTGTGCATTTAAATTCGATTTTATCATTTTAACACTCTCAAGATGAATGGAAACCCTTCTTTAGAACAATTTCCCTCAGTTTTTGAAGCAAAACAGATCGTATCATATTTTCAAGGTAATGTCTTCGTTAGTCAAAAGATTAAAGAAAAAAATGGAAAATTAAAAAAGAAAAACAATCATTGAAAGTCAAGATCCATTTTAGAAAAATTTTATTTCAATTCGTTCACATTTGAACGTAAATTTTATCTCCGATTGCGACGGCCTTTTTAAGAAGACCCATTTTTACTTTATCTTTGAAAATCTCTGAAAAGTTGCATATTTTTTGGATTTTTACTGACTTTTTGCTAACAACTTAGAAATTAACTTTGCTGATAAGTGTTTATTCGGCTTCGTTAGTAACTTTCATTCTCAATTATTACAAACTTTTTAATTATATTGAAAATATATATATTCTTGAATTTAAGATTCACAGAGCCTGGAGGTTAGAACTTTCAATATCGTAACTCGTAGTTTTTGGAAGTATATTATAATGAATAGCAAGGTTATGTGTTTGCTTTTCTTTAATAACTTATTTTTAGAAATGGTGGTCTAAAATTATATTATATCTTTCCCTATCCTTCCTTTAAAAAGTCAAGTTTTTCTTGTAAAATACTGGCTTCTTCAGTGAAATAGTGTCTTTATTCAAATCCAAAGAAATAAAAATTCAAATCTCAAAAAAGAATTACCGTTTTTGGGTTTCAAAATCAAAAGATCTTTTAAAGATAAAAGAAGGGAGCCAAAAGGAGAAAATAATATTTGAAAATGATCAGAAAGAAAGAACTTTTCTGAAAGAGCAAAATACAATGGAAACAAAATTATTTTTTTTTTTCGCAGTAAGATTTTAGAACAAAAATTGATGTAAAAATATATAAAGAAAGTATAGAACTCGATGAAAAGTTAAATTATAAAAATACAACTTTCAATCGTTTAAAATAATAAAACGAATGTCAAGACTTAAACAATCGAACTTGACCAGTTTGACCGAGAGCAAAAAAAAGGGCCAATAAAAATCTCTTGAGGAACAAGTGTACGAAATGTAAATCCAAAACATAGAAGCCGAAAGATTAAAGAAGACTTTCAGACGTATTTGCGGCGATA
>ERZ724506.922-NODE-922-length-10339-cov-3.170070_pt1 | contig 10339 bp, 6 predicted proteins | sample MGYA00376039_ERZ724506 | MGnify/ENA primary metagenome ERZ724506 (study PRJEB28724, sample SAMN07190887) | wastewater metagenome | isolation source: effluent of sewage treatment plant in Hong Hong | place: USA: Christiansburg, Virginia | collected 2016-03-01 ... | reverse complement strand
AAAATTTTATAAAAGTTGCTCCTTTATATATGTTTTTTTCCCGCAGAAATCGACATGCTTTCCCAACTCAGAAATTTCTATTTTTTTATAACATATTCGACAAAGTTCTTTATTTTTATTGGCTTACTGATCTTTGAGATAATTTTTAAATAGATTGCTGCATTTTTAATTAGAAACTCTTATCCTAATTTTTTTCTCCATTGCCTAATCTTGGTCCTCGAAGTTCTGGGAGAAATTCTAGAGAAATGTACTTCGATATTTCCTAAATTGCCTGAGCTCATGTTCTAAGAAAAAATACTTTATCAAGTCTTCCAAGCTTCTCAAAAGGTGAAAGCAGATTGAAGACATTTATTTGTTACCTTATTTTTTGGCAATCTTCTTTTAGTCATAGATATCTACATACAAGTAAATAAGTCCTTCCTCCACCAAATACTTTTTCTAAGATTTCAACAATTACATTTTTTTCTACATTTTTTAGATATAATGCACATCCTAAATTCGTTATTAATGAAATACATTTATTTTTGTTTTAGCTCTTTGTAAAACTTTTGCGATTTTAATCATTGTCTCTTGCCATGTTGCTTAAAAAGTGGATTATATCTGGCCTTAGGCATTCTGTGATAGTATATCCGATTCAGTCATATCCTCAATCTAGGAATTGATTAAGTTTTAGTGCTTTTGCAAAATTTCTGAATTCATTTCTGATTTCTATTTGATATAATTAAAGAAAATATTGATATATTTACAATATTAATTATCAACTATTATTTACTTCCACAAATCCTCATTGAATAGAATTTTCTCCTCAGTTTCATAAAACTTTTGAGATATAAGGCCTATGAGATAATTATAATATAAGCAAATTAGTAATTTATTAAAAAATTATAATTAGCTAATGATCAAGTCGTGTTTTTCCAAGAAAAATTCTTTATTATTAATGAGTAGGCTCTCTTCACTCCAAAGCATGCTGCTGCGAGGACAAAAAACAGTTATTTGTTATCTCTGTATTGAGAGAGTAAATGGTTTTAATGTTGGATATCTTGCTCTTCAATCTACATATGCAAATCTTAAATCTTTCTCAATATCCCCTGGTACTCAAATATTTTGTCATTCTTCTCATGAATTTTATCTTTCTTCATCCGGTAAATCTCGATTTGCTTGATATTTTTTATTTTTTCTCCAATCGTTTTGTAGATTTGACGCCCAGTTAGGCCATTCAAATCATAACCTAATTTAAGTCCACCTCGGGTTTGGGAGAGCTTAAATAAATTCTCGTTTTTCAAAAACTATTCTCTTAAAGCTGTTATTTTCTTTACAGACCTGCTATATCTCTTTGGAATATCTGGCTCACATTGAATACTGGCATTTTATCTAATAGAATCGATTTGATCGCACTTTGGCAAGCATCTTATCGATGATTTTCTGGACGAAGATCGGATTGATTTTCTTTTTTCAAAGATTTCTTCTGAATTTTCTTTCCCGATTTCTTTAACGAACTTTCTCTTTTATTTTATTAAAAGCTATAACTACTATTAATTCCTTGCCTTTACGACTAGGTAATATTTACTTTTCTTGTCAATATATTTAGGAAACTAAAAATTTGGGATGTCGTTTTATTGAAGTCCTAATTTTTTAATTACCCAAACTAACCCTGAATCTCTACAATCAATTCCATTTTTTAAAGATATTTTATAATAGGTATTTTCTGCCACGATAATATTTTTTAATTCCTATTCATTTTTCAATGCTTCGTCTTATAAAAATTAGATATTTTTCCTTATTTTCATAATCTTTGCCTAATTCTTTTATATCTAATTCTTTTTTTATTCAAAAACAGTTTTAATGTTATTTTGGTTGAGAGAGTGATAACTAAAACCGTTTGATTGCAAAGTAGAGTCTTCTTTGGCCATTTCTTCATCTAAATATTGTTCTTATATTTGAAGTTTTAATTTCTCCTCATACAATCGATGATGCTATTTTCTGGATTAAGTAAGCTTTTTCATCTTCTCTTCTATTTATTTCTGAACGATTTCCTTCATTTCCTCAAGTTCTTTTTTTAGAAGTTTAGAACTATTTTCGATTAAGTTATATCTTATCATCAGATTAGTTTCGTTTTGATGTGAACAGCTGATGACTTCTAAACTTTTTTCGATTTCAGATTTGTAATTCGAGCCTATTTTGAATTTTTTAATGATAAATTATTTTTTATGAATACTATTTCTCCGCTCATCAGTTGATGAGTTACGGACTTTCACTCTCGAAAATCTCGCCTCAAGAGTTCCTTTTTTAGCTGTTATTTTTTCCCACTCGTCAAGTTGATTTATAACATTAGATAAAGATACCATTTCGTTTTAGAAAACTTATTTCTGTTTATTTGGAGTCTATAATGGATCATCTAAGTAGTTATAACTTTGATATTAAAATGAATACATTTCAGAAAGGAGCATGATTTCTCCTTTCTCTTTCATGAGTTTCCTTATCTTAAATTATTTTTTATTCAAACTCTACTTTTGATGAACTTTGACACTTGCTCCTATATCTTTATAAATTCTATGAACTACTTTATTTGGAGTTGAGAGTTTGAAAAAATATTTTCTGGATATTTTTAGGCAAGTCTTCTTTCGGGGTGATTTCATAAAAGGACATCTGGTTGTCTTCTTTTTGATATATTTTATTCGCGATCATTTGCTACTGAGCTTAGAAAAGCTGATCCTTGTATTTGAAGAGCATATTGACTTCTCTGTTGGACCAGTTATTATCAGTCCTGTACATTTTATTATATTTTGATTTCCTTAAAGGCTTACTTTCTGCAAGCATTTCGAAATATAATAACCTTAATTCTTCTATGTAAAATAATAAAAATAAGAGAGAAAAATATTAAGTTCTTTCAAGTGTCGATTGTTTTTATTTGTAACTCTTTCAACAAGGCTATTCTAGCATTGTCTAATTTGTTAGTCTTTAATTTTTAATTTTTCTTTTGTATACTGAATGACCAATAAAAAGGCTTTCAGTTCTTTGTCGAAATTTTTGGTTTTAACATGAAAGCATTTGTTTATTATCTTATTCTATTTTTCTTATAATCAAGTTTAATACATAGTAATGGAGATAGTAATCGCTGGGCAATTCAAAATTATCAAAAAAGTTGGCTCTGGTGCCTTTGGAGAAATATTTTAAGCAGTTAGTATTAAGAAAGGGCATAAAGTTGCCGTTAAACTATAAAATTGTCAGTCTAAATATCAGCAACTTTTATATGAGGCAAATGTCCTGCTCGACTTGCTTGGTAATGATATTGTCACAGATAAAGGGATCCCTAATGTTTATTCGAAAGGTACAGAGGGATAATTTAACTACGTGGTTATGGATTTGCTGGGGTCATCTTTAGAAGATTTGCTCTATAAATGTGAGGGCATTTTTACACTCAAAACTACATTGATGCTAGCTGATCAAATGCTCAAGAGGATCTAGTATGTTCACTCGAAAGGTTATCTACATAGGGATATTAAACCTTAAAATTTTTTAATGTCAACTAAAAAGGATCGAAAAATTTATTTGATAGATTTTGGACTTTCCAAAAAATACATGAAAGATGGAAAGCATATTGTTTACTCTGAAGGCAAAAGCATTGTAGGAACTATTCGATATGCTTCACTAAATAATCATTATGGGATCGAAACAACAAGAAGAGATGATATTTAAAGTTGGTTTTTCTGCTTAATATATTTCTTGAAAGGAGAATTACCTTGGCAGAATCAAAAGGCCCCTACAAGGCAGGAGAAGTATGAGAAAATAATGGGGATAAAGCTGGAGAACCGGCCATAGATATTATGCAAAAACTTATCACAATAGTTCGTAACAATGTATTCGCATATAAAATGCCTGAAATACGATGAGAAGCCAAACTATGAACTATTAAAGAATGAGATAAAAAATTGTATGAAGAACAATCAATTTTAATATGATTATAACTATGATTGGTAGATAAAAAAGTAAGCCATGAACCAATTTGAGGCTGTGAGAAACTGAATTTCATTGGTTATTTATCTCAATAATCCACATCTAATATCTATCATTTTATATACTCTTTTTCAACAGAGTCTGCAATATTGCTCAATACACTCGCGTTTTATTAATATCTGGGGTCCACTTTTGACAACTCGGTCGAAATTCTCACTCCTTCCCTTAGCAATTCGACTGTTTTCGAGTACTCCTTTAAATTTAAATATATTTTTGCTTTTCTTTCAACAAATTCCGCATACATTGGGTCCTTCATGTTCGAACATTTTTCTAATCTTTCTTCGTACAGTTTTAAATATTTTTATGATAGTTGTTTATCATTTATCATGGAAACTAGCTATGCTAAACTGAAGATGTCATTCAAGTCCATAACTTTAATCAATGAAGGAGCTGATTCATTTATTTTTCGATTTTTTATTATCTATTAGCATTTCATTATTATTTATCGGGCTTCGTTATTTTATCCACACTTGATGTGCACGCGACCTAAATCCGAAAAAATCTTAAAAAAAACTTGTTAACCCTATTGAGCCTCTTTTGTATTCAGGCATTTTTTAAAACACTATTTACTCTCCTCAAACTTTTATAACTACATCAGGATATATCCATGTAAGTAAGTGGTTGAAATTACATCAAGAGGGCGAATATCCTATATTTTTTATTCGATTATCTTCAATTATCTCACTAGATTCTCAGCTACCACATAGTTCTATCGATTTATGCAAAATCTTGCAACTTATCTCACTTAAGTTCTATAGTGCTCGCTCTTTTATCCTTCTGAGTCCTTCAGGAGCCCGAGATGGAACAACTCAAGATTAATAGCTTCCTAGTTATCATATTTTTCAAGTGCTTCTTTCATTGCCTTCGACATTTAGAGTTGATATTAATTACTATCTTTCCCATTCTTCACAAAAGCTTATTTAATTCTCGTATATTTTGGATCCAATGCTTTGTTTTGCGAAAACAAAAATATCAGTGGTGTCTGTTTCGTAATCAATATTCTTCGAGCGAGTCGAGTCGTTGTTTTCAGAAGATTTATCATAAATATAAATAATTACAGATTTGGGATAGGATGTGAAAAATATTACTAAATCAATCTATTCATAACATATTACTGAGGCTTCTCATCAGATTTTATAAAGATTAGTTTTTATTCTATTCTATTTTTTCTTTTTTTTTCATATTTTCTTCTTATTTGAAATCAATTTTACTCCTTGTCTGTTCACTTTTTCGATCAGTATCAAAAGGTAATTAGATTGAGTTCGACTCTTCAAAACATGAACTCATATTGGAGAATTGTACGACTATCATTGAAGCGCATCGACCAAGTACATCTTTTCGAATAACCTACTCGCATATTTTGTTACAAACTTTGCCTAATTTTGATATGCTTTCTGGAGTTAATAAATTTCTACTTAAATTGGAAGATTGATCATCCAACATTGATTTCCAAAAAAAAGTACCCAAATCATTTTTATTATTAAAAGCTTAGTATAATCCCTCATCTGACTATCATAAATCTAAGTGTACTTCCAAGGATGAGATAATCAAACTTATCATTAAGTTAGAAAGATCTAACATGGATTTGCTATTTTGGTGTATAAAGTTTTGATTGCATTGTTGAAAGATTGCTTATTGATTTTCTCTACTTCATATTATACACTGCTTTTTTTTATTCAAATGATAATGTTTTTATGTATGCCCCAAAATTCATCGAGATTGTTGCCTTAGGTGCTCCATATCGAATTATGTTCATCTTTGTCCCCACGAGAACACAAATAACTGAATTGGCTTCTGAATAATCTCCATCATACCTTGGATCGAAACTGAAATCTCGATCCATTTTTTAAAACGATCTCATTACAGCCTTCTAAAAATTGTAGTAAAACAGTTCATCATTCACCAAAATGTTGTGAAAATATTATTTCATATATTATGCGCGGTTCGATCCATTCTTTCCCTAAAAGAGACCAAAAAACGATACTTCTTTTAGCTTATATGAGTTCCTAAATAGATTTGTGGCCACGCAGATTCTCGTATTATTGGATGTGCAGAGGGTTCCTACATGAGAACTCACAGCATAGCCCTGGACCCAACCGAATTTTTGATCGCAAAATTTAGCAAGACCATTAAAAAGATTATTATTTTATTATTTATTTGGGATTTTGGAAGGATTTTATTGTGTTGATTCTTCTGAAGATGCAATTTTTTTTTTTTAAATTTTAGCGAGATTAGAAGCAGCTTACAGCTTTTGTCTATCAAACTTCTTTACGAAATGCAATGTTTTACTAATTTTAGTTTTTGATTTTTGAGTTTATCGAAATTTATTGAGAGTAAATTATGCATTGAGAGCTGTTGTCCTATATTGTTATATCATTTATTTTTTTTATCTCATTTATCGACTTAGTTGGGTTGATATGAAATCATTACTATCTAATCTTTCCTTTTTTGAGAGAGACATTAATGCTCTTGAAGTTGAAGTAAAGTTTATAGATGGAAATTTGTGAGTGAGATTATTTTAAACTTGGGGTTGGAGTTCGATTTCCAATATTTTTTTACTCTGCATTTCAGTTTATAAGATTATCAAATAATAATAAGCGATTCGACAAATTTATAAAACAGTTAATCATTATTGCATGTATCAGACCTAAACTCATCAAAATCAAAAAGATAGATATTATACCAGTATCCTTGATTATTCAAATAATATCAACAATATTTAGAGCGATAGACGAGCACTTTCATTTTTTCTTGATTAAATTTTCCTCGTCCTTCGCCAGTTCTCTAATGCCCTTCCTCTTCTGAAAACCCATCAGCTTGTACCCATGATAGGTCATGACAAAGAAAACGATCATAAACGTAGTGTACTTAAATCTATGCATGTAATAGTTATTTTTTAAGTAGGGAATCTTTGGTAACAGTTTGTATCCAGCGTAGCCCAAGAGAAGACCTGCTCCCATCCACATTGTCATTATAAAATTTGCCTCTCTTGATACTTCTAAGTAATTTTTCTTCCCCTTCTATGATAATAGAATATATTAGATTTTCTTTTATTTTGGCTTCTCCATCTCCTCAATTATTTATATCAAAATAATATGGAATCGAGCAATAATTATAACTTATATTAAAAATCATTAACTCTTGATTTCTTTTTATTCGAAGACTTCATAGTGAGGCGAGCCGGTTTTTATCCAATTCTATAACCTTCCAAATAGAATGACAACTAAAAAAGAGTAAAAGAATCCAAAGATGACAGTACTGAAAGTACCGAAGTACTGGATCATCTAGTTGTGGAATGCGGTGTTATTTCCGAAGTTGGTCAAACTCGCCATCATTGTGACATACATCCCTGCGAATTTGGATTAAGAAAAATTATTGCATATCAGACTATTTATAAAAAATTGAGTATTTGACAACAAGGATAGGATTGCCAAGAAGAATATTATGACAGCTTTATTCTTCATTTCACTAAAGAACAGAAACATCATAATTAAGATTCTTAGAAATAACACATATCTAGTGCGTTTATGCACCTGATCAATAGCATACCATCGTTTCCGAAGAATGCTAACCAAAAAGAAAACTGGGATGATCATAAAATTTTGAAAGCTTGTCAGCAGATCTTTAGAAATTGTGTTGTTTTTAATCAGTTAAACAGTGAAAGTGGCATTAAAATAGTTGGTTCCGTGATTATAGAGCAAAAACTGTAGACCCTGAGTTGGGAGCGAGGATGAAAAAAAAACTTGTATTGCTTAACAACTAACCATAAAGAATGCGAAACAGATTCATCCTATTCTAAATATGAAAGAGATTACTTTTTTATTCGTACGTGAGATGAATTACAATTGCAGATAGAAATGTCAATAGAGCAATAAAGTACAAAAATTGGGGAACAGTCATCAAAGGAGCATTAAATCCTAATTTAGATGATAAAGACTATGAGACAAGTTCGAGAAAAACAAGACTGCCAACAACTCCTCCGATGGATTGCATAATACATTGTAGGTAGCTAGCAAGTTAAGTACTATTAAGCTATTTGACTGCAAGAGAGTCAGTACTAATGTCCTCAAGTGAAATCATAAAAATTACAAGGGTCAATAAATATGCAAAGGTTCTTTGAGTATGTGGTTATTATCCTGTAAAATTGGCTGATACAAATAAAAAGACGCTTGCTAAAATTAAACTCAATGTGACCCAGCTCTTTTTTCGCCCATAAGATCGAATGCTGTACTTCTCGACAATAGGAGCAGATATAAATTTTAAACTAAAGGGAATATAGGCTAGCGAGAACAATGCTAAAGTTTAATAAGAGGGAATCTGCTTATAAGTGAGTACAACTGTTCCTGGAATTCCTAAAAATATGCCTTGAATGAAGTATAAGAAGGCAACTAAAATTTTTTTGTATCTTTCTGCTTATTATCCCATAACGTGTATTAATTTAATCTCAATTCAGAACATAAGTTATTTTTTTATGATTTTAATGATTTTAAAACATCTGTTAGTTAAATAAAATGAAATGATAAGGATGATCAAGCGTTCAGTCAAGTTCTATTGGTTGAATTCTGGGCATATTAATCCTAGGCGGATTCACTTTGCCTTCTTACAAATTGTTCCTTAACTCGCTTCTTCTTTTCTCAGCTCTAAAAATATAAACATGTGTACTCTTGAGCGCTTATTTTTGGTATCACTGGCTATTGAGGAGGAGCGGGTGGTTGAGGATTTGCTATGGAAGATAATGGTTTTTATTATTTCTTAGGTTTTGGATTGGTGCAGCCCATTTTCGATTATTTAATTAATAATTTTTATTGATCAATCTAAGTTTTAAACCAGGCATTATATATATCATTACTTTTTCTCATGAAGTCTGGCAGGACATAATTTTTGCTTCAGTTTATAAAACCAAAATACTGGTAAAGAAAGACCCAAGTCAAATCTTGTAGCTCCTCGGTTGATGTTTCGATAATAATACATTTATTTGTTCTTTAAAATTTTTCCAACCACATCTGTAGTCGAGATTCCTTCTGTCCTTTTTGTTGCTCTGAATTTCCCCAACTTTTTAGGCAGAGCATAGGCATCATCTGATTCTGCTGTTTTATAGGGTTAATCATCATGGCACACAAAGTCTATTTTTAATTTATTCAAAAACTCTAAGTAACTTTATTATTACCTTCACTTAGGTTCCATGGAGCTCCTTCATAAACTTCATCAACATAACGACATTGTCTTACCATTTAATACCTTTCTTGTTCTGAACTTATTGTTGGACCTAACTTTATACGAAAGAGTACCTTTTCTTTTCTCAACGTCAGCCTGCGAACAAACTCCTGCAATAAGCCATACCTTTTGTTCAGGGAAAGCTTCTCTGCACTGCTTAAACAAATTGGAATGACCAATGTGGAAATTATCAAAAACACCATCGGCGTAAATTCTTAAGGGTTGCTGGTTTTTTTGGTCAGACATTGAAGATATTAATTTGATTTATATGGAATAATTAAATAATTTAAAAGTTATTCTGAATGGATCATGAAATTTGGTTATAAAGTCCCTGATTCTCTGTACTCTTTTTATATTGGTTATATATAATATTAATCAAATATTAGTTCATTCTTTTGCTCTTTTATATATCATAATTCAATTAACTATTTTCCATCAAAATACAATAATAATATTAATTTTAATTATTATAGTGATTATTATCATAAATAATTAAATGATAATAATATAATTACAAAGAAATCATTTCGATAACAATTCATTTGTTGAAATTATTATTTTGAGATTTTACAACATTTCCTAAAAAGTTATTCTTGTGTTTGATCATATGAATCAAAAATATGACCATCCATTCACTAATTGAGAGAGAAGTATTTATTGCAAATAGTTTCAATTTCAAATTGGCGGGAAAGTTTAAAGTAACCGCGAAACATGTGGAAAATGGTATTTGGTAAAAAGGAGGGTGATGGCACTGGAAGTCACACTCCAAAAGAGAGTAGATGAGATCGCATCCATATGATCTACCATATTCTGGTATGAGTAAGTCAGCCAGTTCTTCAGTTGTTGAGATTGAATTCATCACATACAAATAAGTTTTCTTTGCGTTTATGTGATAATTTATTTCCTATTTGCTTTACTTGTTATTATACTATTACTCCTCATTCTTGATAAGGTGCATCAGAAACTGAAATAGGATGATTAACAGATGATTGAATTTAAAGATCTATAGTTAACAGAAGAAGTTCTATTTATTGATAAAGCAAGAATATTTATTATTTCACACCACATGGATTATAATATTCATTTATAAGCATTATTATAATTTACAATA
>ERZ724506.917-NODE-917-length-10368-cov-3.524193_pt1 | contig 10368 bp, 13 predicted proteins | sample MGYA00376039_ERZ724506 | MGnify/ENA primary metagenome ERZ724506 (study PRJEB28724, sample SAMN07190887) | wastewater metagenome | isolation source: effluent of sewage treatment plant in Hong Hong | place: USA: Christiansburg, Virginia | collected 2016-03-01 ... | reverse complement strand
ACTGCGGCCATGTTGGACAGGTGCAGTGGCTCCATAGCCCAGATGCCGGATTCGAGTGCTGCGATTAAGTGAAGTCCTCGCATGGTGTTTTCCTTCTTCAATGGCTCAAAAAGAGCACTTCGTTATCGCGCCGCTTTTTACTGCGTCGCCTGTCTTTGATCTGTAGCCGGTAGCGCGGGACGACAAATGCGTCTTGCGTGCTAAATGGGTGCCACCCGTCTTCTGTAGGCGGGTCTATCGGTACCGTGTCAAACGCGAATGCCGTAACGCTGAATGCCGTTACTGCAAACGCCGCCGAACTGAAGCCTTGCATTACGCACCGCGCCAGAGGTTCCCGCTGGAGCCGTCGCCGTTGACCGTTGCGCCGTTCATCTTGCGGGTGTCCGCATGGATAGGGGTTGCCTGTGCCGCGTCCAAGATGGCCGCTGCCACTTGCTCTGCGGTCGGCGGGCTGGTGCTCAAATTTCTGGTGGCGTACTCCCAAACCGCCTGCGCCAGTGCGTCCAAGTCCACGCCGCCACTGGAAGCGGTGTTGAGCTTCTGCCCCATGCTGCCCGCTGCGTTGTAGGTTGCAGCCACAGCATTCCAAACCTCACGCGCCAGATTCTCCGGGGACAGTTCAGTGAATGGTGTCCACTCCCCGGCCATGCTTAGGTTGCCCCGCAAGTCACCCGTGCCAGTCAAGCTGGCAACGCTGCCCGCGCCCTCAAACGGCACGATCATGGAGAGCGCCGCATTGCCGCCCACGGACACGGTAGCAGTGCCTTCCAGCCCAATGGTGAGGGATAGCACCACGCCATTGCCAGAAAGCGTTGCTACCGTTGCGCTGCCCTCCAGGCTGATAACCAGCGACAAGCCGCCCGATTCGCTCAGGGTGAGCATGGAGACGTTGGCCTCCATAGGCCCGCCGTTAAGCAGGTTGGCCGTGCCCGTGGTGTCGGCTACCGGGCGGCGTGCGGCCATGCTCCCGGCCTTGATGGCGGGGACTGTGCCGTGCACGTCATACCCATCCGGCGTGCTGGCGGTGCGGGCGTAGGCGCTGCTCACAAAGCGGTTCAGCCGGTCGCCGCACCCGCGTGCGTACACCTCAAGCCCCACGCTGGGGCCAAAGTGCCGCCCCGGCGATCTGGTGAGGTTGCGACCGTTGGGGTACAGAGCCATGCGCTTACCCGTGCACCACTTCAATGCTTCCGGCAAACGTGGTGCTTGCCGCTGTAGCCGCGCCAGCGCCATACAGCCACACCAGACACGCGCCGTCTTTCACTTGGGGCAGACTGGGGATTTGGTTTAGCAGGTCTTTTTCGGTCATCAAACCGGCCACGCTCAGGGTGATCTGTGCCAGCGGTCTGGCAAGGCACAAGGCGAACGTGCCGGTGTTGGCTGCGCTCATGGTCACAGTGTTGACGTTGCGCACGCCGGTATCTCCGCTTGCCAATGGAAGAAATGGCCCGTAGTTGTTGGCCGCTGTACCGCTGTGGCTGATATGCCCTGCAATGGCCGATGCGGTCATGGTCACGGTCACGGGCAGGGTGTTGCCGGTGTTGCCAGCCTGGTCGGTGTAGGACAGGGCAATGTTCTGCGCGGTTGCGCCCGCCACTGCGGTTTGCACTTGGTACAGGCGCAGCCCTTCGCCATTGGTGTAGCGCGGTGCAGGCGTGCCGATAAGGGTTTGCGCCGAGGTGGTGTTGTTGCTGATACCGGGCCAGTAGCCTTGCAAGTCCACCAGCATCAAAGTACCGGGCACGCCCGTGGCAGCGGTGCTCCAGGCGCTCATATTGAGCAGGTGCTTGATGTTGGTGCTGACGTTGCCGCCGTGCGGGATGCCAAAAATCTGCGTGCCGTTGCCGGTGGCCTCGTCGCACGCACGCCAGTTCAGCGCAGTCCCGGCCCATGCATTGGCAATGGGCAGGCCGCTTAAGGGGGACGTGTCGTACCAGCGGCCCAGCGTGTAGGCGCTAGCCCCGGTGATCTTGTTCCAATTGTACTGGGCGCTTTGTCCGGCGCTCAGTGCGGAAATGAGGTTGTCAACAGATTGAATCATGATTATTTCCAAGCAAAAACGAAGTTGCCGAACCAGCTCACGCTGCGCGATGTGCCGGAGCCGATGCGGTCAAAAAAGCCCAGCCATGCGCCGTCGTGAATGCGCGGGCAGTGAAAGCCGTTGCGGCTGGTGAACTCTTTTTCCACGGCTATCAGGCTGTCGCCCGTCAGGCAGGTGGCCAGCGGCTTGATGAGGTAGGCGCAGTGCAGCCCGCCCGGTGGGGTGGTGTACTGAATGGAGTCAATCGAGCGGATGCCCGTGGTGCCGTTGGCCAGCGACACGGTGAGCGGCCCCACGTCGGTAGCGGTGCCGGTGCGCACGCCGCTGCAAACGAGGTTCTGCCCGTTGTTGGGCACGCCCACGGTAATGCTCTGGCTCACGCCATTGCTGTCGGTGTAGGCAATGGTGGCCTCGCCGCCTTGCAACGCCGGGGCCACATGATTGACGATGACAAGCCCCACGCCTTCGCCGTCGGTGTAGCGCGGCAGCGTCAGGGTGTTGTCGGCTTCCTGCAAATCGGTGCTGTCGCCGTCGATCAGCGGGTAGTAGCCCAGCAGGTCAAAGATGACAATGCTGCCCGCGCCGTTGTAGGTGCCCTGGTTGCTCCAGAACGTGGCGCTGGTCAGGTGTCGGTGCTGGCCCGAATTGATGCCGGGGAAGTAAACCGCGTCGTTCTTTTGCGCCACGCACTGCGTGAACGCCATAGGGCTACCCACATGCGCGTCATAGGCAGGCTGGCCGCTGGCAAAGGTGGGGTCGGCCCATTGCAAGGCGTGCGCCGTGCCCGCATTCTTTTGGAAGCGTTGCAGGTGCCACGCGCCCGAATCGAACGCGGATTGCAGGTCAGACAGGCTCTGGATTGGCATCTTCAAACACCTCCACAACGCCTTCGGGATGGTCCGGGCAGTCAGGTTCCACGTCTTGGGGCACGAGTCCCAGCTCACGGCCACAGTGGGCGCAGCGGTATGTCTGCATGGTCTTAATCAATGGTGCCAACCAGAGCGCCTGGGTTGCACAAGGGCGTGATACCGGCGCTCACGGAGCGGGATGCAGACAAGGCACCGCTGTAGAGGATGTCACCGGCCCCGCTGGTGAGCAGGCCCACGCTGAAATGGGTAACGGTGGCGCTGCCTGCGGTGCACTCACCGAACTGCACCGTGGCGGTGTTGCTGACCTGATTGCCCGATACCGTCCAGCCGCCCGCGCTTCGGGCCACTGCCACACGGGCATAGCCGGTGTACGCGGCCTCGCTGGTGGTCTGGTTGCCCGCGTCGGTGGGGTCTGCGGTGTGCAGGGCGACATAAAACGAACCCGCCGCCGCACTGTTTTGCAAGCCAGCGGCATCGCCCACATTGGCCCAGTCGGTGTTGTTGAAGAGGATTAGCAGCAAATTGGTTTCGCTGGCGTTGGACATGGACATGGGGGTTACTCCTATTCGTATTTCGTAACGGTGCGCGTGATTTCGTCGTTTTCATCACGTTCAACCGTCTGAGTCGCTTTGCTTGCGAATGCGTTGTTCACCGTGACGGGCGCGGGTTGCACGTCATTGGTGACTTGCACGACTGGCGCGGCAACATTCACCACGGGCGCAGCCTGTTCAGGCACATTCACCTGATTGGTGACGTTCACAATGGGCGCTGGCTGTGGTGCGGGGGCTTCGGGTGCGGCCACGTTCACAATGGGCGTTACCGGGTCTGGCAACTTGAATTCGTTGGTGACGTTAATCACTTGCGGGGCCGGTTTTTCAGCGGCTTGGAGCTTTTCCATTGCCTGCGTCTTGCCGGTAAGCTGCGCAACTTGTTCAGTCAACACCGCAATGGCCGGGTCTGGTGCGGTTGCAATGACGTTGACCGGCGCACCCGTGGCAAGGGCCATGATGGTGCTACGCACTTGGGCATAGTCCACATTCCCAGCCGCTTGCACCAGCGCCAATTGCGCCATGCAGTAGCTTTGCGCTGTGGGCAGGTCAACGGCTAATGCACCGGCGACAAAATCAACGTGTTTCCAGTAGCTATCGGCCAGCGAGTCGTATTTGATGGCCTTTGCCACCATTTCGACCTCTTTGCGGGCTACGCGGTCAGCAACTGCACTTGCCAATGCCACCATGCGGGCGTCTGCCGGGTTTGGCTCGGTGGGCTTTGTCTCATCGGGTTCTTCGTCCTGCATGTTTTCGACATATGCAAGGGTTTCGAGTGCTTTTTGTTCTTCTTTTGCGTCGGATTCCGTGACCATGTTCAACATGCGCAGCGGTTCGTCCAGCCCTGGCAGTGGGTTGCGGTCTTCCATCAAACGTGCTTCGTTGCGGGTCAGGGTGCCGTTCATGATGCCGCTGTTGATGTAGACGCTACGAGCCGCAGAGTCACCCCGTAGCAGGCTGATGGTGGGAAAGTTGACGTTCAGGTCGTCGTCTTCAACGTCCAGAAACGTGTATTTAATGGCTTCTTCCCATCGCACTAGCCACGGGGTGAGGGAGTGGACAACAAAGTCAATCGACTGCTGCTCGATGTTGCTAAAAGTGGCTTTTTCCAGGTCACCGATCATGTGCGGTGGGATTCTGAACATGCTCGCAATTTCGCTTCGGCTCATGCGCTTGGTTTCAATGAACTGCGCGTCGGTGTTCTTTACCGTGAGTCCATCATGGAACTTCAAGCCGTACTCAAGAATGGCGACTTTGCCCTTGTTGCCGCCGCTTTGCTGCGCCTGCCATGCTTCGCGGAACTTGTCGCGGGTTTCTTTGTCTTTGAAGTTGGTCGGGTGTTCAATCCAGCCACCGGATGGCGATGCATCGTTTTCAAAGTAGCGCATTCCGTAGTCTTGCGCGGATATGCCAATGGATAGCATCTTGCGCGATAGCTCTATCGGGTTGTAGCCCATTACGCCGTTCGGGGACAAGCCTTTGACGTGGAAAATGTCGCCGCGCTGGTGGATCGTCTGCGTGCCGTTGAGGCTTTTTACCCGGTAGCGCCAGTTGTTGTCGCCCAGCATTTCAATGCTTACGAGGTCTGGGTGTATCGGGTGCAGGTCTGTGACTTCGCCGCGTGCATTGGCCTCGATCAAAGCGAACGCATTGCCGCGCAGAACCAAATGGCCCATCATGGTTTCGCGGAACTCCAACGGGTTCTGGTAGTCGTTCGGGCGTTTGGCGAACAAGCGGTATAGCCAGTGATCGCGAAGGTGCGTTTTTGCGCCGTCTGCACCAACACGATAAAGGTGAAACGGCAATGTCGATACGGTGTCAGTCAGGACGCGAACACAGGCATACACCGCACTGAGTTGCAGCGCAGCGTCAGCGGTTACGTGCTGGCCCCGGATGGGTACGGGATTGAAAAAGAAGTCGCCCCAAGCCGATCTATCTCCGCTGTCAGACTTGATTTTGCTCAGAAACATCAGCGCCGCGCTCCGATCAGTGTCAACCCAATCACGCACGCGCCAGCCACGATCAACGCAGCCGGGACGTAAACGAGCGCGACTCCACCGCAGATCAGCAGCAGGCCGATTAGCAGTGAGAGGTTGTAAATGAGGGGGGTCATACGGTAAAGAGTTCGTAGTCGTCGGGCATGGTTCCTGCCGCCTCAGCGGTAGGCATTACGCCGACTGCCATTGCCAAAGCGACCATGCCGTCTATGCGACGGGTTTGCCTGCGCTTGTCAAATTTCCTCGCGCCAGAGTCGCCAACAACGGTTGCATTTTTGGCGCACATTTCGAGAATGGGGTGGTTGCCGTGCCTGAGCTTTTTACCCAGCAGCTTTACTTCAAGTTCTCGCAGCGCTGGTGTCATTGATGCGGTTCCTTGCCCAAACGGGATAAACTTTTCCAACTCATCTTCTGTAAACCCAGCCTTTACAAGCCAGGGACGAAGGTGAACCATGTTGTAACGGTCGAATGCAAGTGCTTGTACATTGCAGCGGTCGAACAGTCCGCGAAGGTACTCAGCAACGAATTCATATTCGATTGCGCGGCCAGGCGTGGTGTTCAAATGCCCCTGCTTTGCCCACAAATCGTAGGGCACACGGTCTTTTCGGCTCTTTTCTTTCAAGCCTTCTTCTGGCAACCAGAATGCAGAGTGAACGCCGCCGTCTTCGTCCACAGCCTCCAACGAGGTCAGGTCGTTTACGCTGGAAAGATCAAGCCCCGCCCATACCTTTTTACCGTCAATATCGCCACATTCGCCGCCGTTTTCTTTCCACACGCTGCCAGCAACGAATGGCGATACGGCCTCGACCCGTTGGTTCAAAATTAGGTTGCGAAACTCCGGCTCATTGGCGGGCATTTCCATTGCCTGCTTGCATTGCTTTTCAATGTCGTCAATGCTACGAAATTTGCCCATCGCCGGGTTCGCAGCCGCCCATGCTTTTTTGTCGTCAAGCTGGCAGTTCTCTGGTGCAGCGTAGACATGGCACACGACACGCGGGTCTGGCGCATTCTTTTGGGCATCAATCCACGTACTCAGCAAATCCGAATCAGTTGGAGCCTGTGTGCTGATCGTTATCAGTAGCGGGTTTTCGTAAGCACCCTGCGCAGAGGTGATTGCGGAAACAAACTTGTCTGTCGGGCCTGCGATCTGCCCGGTTTCATCCAAGATTGCCAAAATAGGTGAAAGGCCGTGGGCCGTTTTTCCTTCTGCGCTCAAAGCCCGATACAGCACGTTCTTTGACAGGCCAACCAGCCGCTTCCCAGATGGCTGAATCCGCACCAGCTTGGACAGCTTGGGCGACATTTCAACCATCTTGCGGGCCAACTCGAATACCACAGCAGCCTGCTCTTTGGATTGGGCACCGGATACGATCTGCGAGTTCTGCACAGCTTCAGGTCCGCACAGATGGGCCAGCAACATGCCGCCAATTAGAGCCGTCTTGCCGTTTTTCCTGGCAATACTGAGAATCGCAGTATGCGTGCGGAGCGGGTTGTCGTAGATTTCAAGAAGGAACCTCCTTTGAAATGCCTCAAGCACGATTGGTTTTCCAATGTGCTGCCCTTCAGGTGCCAAACAGAACCCCTCCACGAAGGCTATGACCTTTTCACCTCTGGTCATCTTCTTCACTGGCTTCTGCTTGCGTGTCGCCATATAATCAACTTTATCGAAACTTAATGTGTTGTATATGCCTGCTGCGATTGACATAACCGGACAGCGCTTCGGAAACTTAGTGGCCGTGTCATTGGCCGAAAACACCACACCTAGACGTTGGCTTTTTGCTTGCGATTGCGGAACCTCAAAGGTTCTGAATCACGCAACAGTCCGATATGGGAAAACACAGTCATGCGGTTGCTTTAGGAAGAAAACAACCGCGAAAAATCGGTTCATCAACCGGGTCGGAGAACGGCATGGCCGGATACTTGTAGTCGAGTGCTTGCCTGATAAAAACAAACACCGGCATACACAGTGGAAATGCCTTTGTGACTGCGGAAATTACACCGTAACAACAACCCCTGGGAAAACAAAATCTTGCGGGTGTTTGCAGCGCGAATCAATACAAGCACTTGGCAAGTCCTTTAAGCAAGAGAACCCAGTTTCCAGAACACCTGAATACCGAAAGATCAATAGAGCCAAGCGCCGCGAAAGGCCAGAGCAAGCGATGGCTGAAAGAGTCTCCAGACTTCTTTGCTGGGCGCTTGCTTCTGTTGGCGCTATCAAGCGAAGCGCAACCTTCGACCTGCTGGGCTACACACCAGCACAGCTTGTGGCCCACATTGAAAGTCAGTTCTTACCAGACATGACTTGGGACAATCGGCGGGAGTGGCACATCGACCATGTTCGACCAATCAGCCTTGCAAAGTCAGAATCTGACGTTATCGCTTTGAATCAGCTAAACAATCTGCGGCCTCTATGGGCCAAGGACAACATGAGCAAAGGCAATCGCCTACGCTAACAAGCTATCCATTTCATCAACCAGTTCGTCTTTGACCTTGCGAGATTGACGCTCAACCTTTCGCGCTCCAGCTTGGCTTCGCGGGTCTTCACCTGGAACCTTGCCGCCCATGCGCAAAGTACGCATCAAAGCCATTTCTCGACGTGCAAACTGCTCTAAAACAGACACACGGGGGTTAACCACCATCGTGCCCTTGTCGTTTGCAATGACAGTGCCCTCATCATCAAGACACAACTGCTCTTTTTCTATATCATGCAAGCATCGCGCAAGCTGTGCGGCTACCACTAAATCAGTTTCAGTCCACTCATCCCTCGCGCGCGCGCGCACAACACCAACCCAAAACACATGATCGCCATCTCGCAGCCTCACATGCTCAGGAGGCGTCAAATCACCCTTTGCTGCGTTCAGCATGGCCTTTACAGCCGATGTAGCGGAGTCAGAACGGTTGCGTTTTGTGGTCATTTTCAGCGGCAAGTTGGGAATTAGCGGTAAATCGAAGGGGAACGTACGGTCTAGTCGCTTAAATGCCCTAGGGATATGCACCCCATACCCCCCGTGCGAATAATCACCACACGACGCGCCCGCCAGCATCAAATAGCTGCCCAGGGTTGCGCCCTTGATCGCGCATAGTGATCCGTTTGTGGCACTCAGAATGCACACTGCGCAGATTGTCTAAGCTGTCTACCTGCCGCTGAGTCCACCCGAGCTGCGCGGCTTTGGCCTTGCTGACAATGTGATCGACTTCTCTGGCCTTGCGTATGCGCCCGGATGATTTGCACTCTGGGCACTGGCATAGTCCGTTGTCCCTCGCTAGCACAATCAAGCGTAAACGCTGCCATGCCGACCCGTACCCTCGCGCCGTGCTGGACGTTGTGGGGTGTTGCCATGCTTTGCGCGATGGCTTTGCGTTATCGACCATAGGACTTACTCTCAGAGCTGGCCGATTGCCTGGCGCTGCGTACCTGGTAACGATTGCAGCTAGACGCAGGAGATACGCCCAGGTTGCACTAATGACGTAAAAAAACCCGCTATCTGAAATGATGCGGGTTGTTTTTGGTGGCGGGTTTCCATCAAGGTGCCGTTGCGACTGTGCAAAGTATGCGCCTATTATGTAGGCCGCTGGCCTATTGTCTGGCCTGTAGCGTGGCGTAATTATGCACCAAATTAGACAATGTGCAAAATAGTTGCCCATACTATGCCTAGGCGCTTAAAATGTGACTATGACTGCACCTACAAAAAAAACGGCCTCGCAAGCTGTGACCGATAGTAACCGCGCCTTGATAGCCCGTGGCGGTCGGCGTATGCCGGCGGGTTACCTGCAACCTGGTGACGCGCAAATACTACGTGAGCTAGTTGATAGCGGGTACGCACCGGCTCCAGTGGCTTGCATAGTCGCTGCTCTGCGCGATGCCCACAAAAAGATTAAGCGCTTAGGGTAAGTACCTAGAAAATAGTTTGGGAATAGTTTGGATTAGGCGCTTAACTGATCTATAATCTAACCATGCCAAGCAATACAGCAAGGCAAACCCTGCCAGGTGGCGCACCTGGTGAACTTTAGGAGTATTGGATATGACGGATTATGAGCTTGGGTATCAACACGGGTTTAACGGCAATGGATCGCGCCCAGGTGTGAAAAAGTACCCAGACAACTTTAATTATTGTGCAGGGTTTAACGATGGAGACTGGGCAAGGGTTTACAAACCCAGTGAAGCAGCAAGCGACTAAACCCCAGCGTAAAGCCTTCGGGCTTTGCAGTGTGATTTAGCAACCCGGCCAATGGGCCAATATCTTCAGGAGGTAGAAAATGTTAGTTGTTTTTTTGGTTTGTTGCGTATCTGGATACACCCTCTCACGCCCAGTCGTGAGGGTTTTTTGTTAAACCCGCCATAGTGGCATAACTGGAGAATGAAAATGGGAACCACAAAATACATCGTAATTTGGATGCAAAACCGCACAATGCGCCCGGTCGCGGAAGTAAGGCAGGCAGGGGAACCAGACCCCATTTACAAAACAGGCGTGTCTCCCGGAGGCAGCGTGACCTACAGTAAAGTTGCTGGCACGGGTGGCGCATTGCAGTTTAACGACGAGGATGCACAAAAAGTGCGCCGACAAATTCGCACACTGTACGGAGACGACCAACACGTCGAAATTATCCAAGCCGATCCGGCGCAAGGTGAATGGACGCAATCTCGCCTTGATAGATTTTTGCCAGCGTGGGCATGGATCAAAAAGTATCACCCCAGCTTGGCCAGCGCATAAGCAACACCAACCCGGCAACAGCGCCACCACTTTTAGGAAGTACATCATGAAAACCGTAGAAGCGACAATTTTGACTCGTTACGAATTAGTTCGTGGTGCATATAGTCAGGATGCGGTATGGCGCGAGGCACTTGGAAATAGTGCAAGGCTTCGTCCTTTTGTTGCATTTGAATGCGGTATTGATGCGCCTGAATACCTACT
>ERZ724506.916-NODE-916-length-10370-cov-6.214348_pt1 | contig 10370 bp, 4 predicted proteins | sample MGYA00376039_ERZ724506 | MGnify/ENA primary metagenome ERZ724506 (study PRJEB28724, sample SAMN07190887) | wastewater metagenome | isolation source: effluent of sewage treatment plant in Hong Hong | place: USA: Christiansburg, Virginia | collected 2016-03-01 ... | reverse complement strand
CCCCAAACCCCAAACCCCAATATAGATGATATATTTATATTAAATAAAATTAAACAATAAATAAAATAAATTTTTTAATTAAATATAGATTATTTGGATAAAATTCCTGTTGCCATTTATAGTTATTAAGAGACTGAATTAAAACTTGGCTAAAAAATAGAAGTTATAGGTTTATCTGATTGAAATTTGATTTTATAATAATACAAATTTGATGATTTTGATGATTTAAACATATATGATTATTTTTGCTAGTCCATTATTCCATCAATATTATGCATTTAAATTAAAGAAATTAATTAGTCCAAACCTAGTGAAAAATAGATCTTAATTCAAATATTAAAAAATATTATACAAGTTTTGAGGAATATTATTAAAGACCCTATAGTGTCCTAATTAATAATTTTTACTTTAATGACCGAAAAAAGTTAGAGGGCTGGTTTTGAGTATCTAAATTACTTCAGTTTAAATATTTACAATTTAAATAAAAATATTTATTAGAAAATTGAGGATTTCTTCAAAAAAATAAAAATTGATTTTTCAGTTTTAGAAATCAACGAACCTGGCCTTCAGACTGAAATTTTTGCCATTAGATAGGACAATCATAAATTTTTAACATAAAATAAAGTTTATCCTGGCTAAAAATCTTTAATAATAATAAACGAAATCGGTATTATAGAAAGCTAAATCAAAGATAAACAAGCCCAAAATATTTTTAAAATATAATAAATGGTGGAGTAAAATTAAATAAACGTAAATTTCGGTTAATTTTATGTTAAAGAATACGATAGTTTAAATTAAGTTATTTCCTTCTCAAAAACGAAATCTATTTTCAATAATGATATAACAATAAAATACTACTAGGAAACTGAATTTTCAAATTCATAGGCTATCAATGATATTTCTTTTCAAGATTAATATTCTTAAAGTATTTTTGATAGTGCTAGTGATTTTATTCAATAAATATAAATAAACCAATAAGATTTAGATTATATTTAGAATAGTTACCTCATATTAAAATAAGAATATAAAAACTTTGATTAGCAATAGTATAAAAACATTATTAAATTAGCAAAATGTTTTGCATTAATTGAAAATATAACTTTTATTGATAAAAATATCTTTGATATATCTGTTAGATTTTACAAATAAATACAATCAAGAAATTTATAATAAATTAATATAATTTGATTTTATAAATTTATATATTTAAAATAATGCTTATAAAAAGATTAGTTTTTCTATTCTATTTATTATCTCATAGTAAAAAATAATATGTAGAATTTAATAATCTATGGTTCATTTAAAATAATATTTAGATTAAAAATAATTATTGTAAGGATTCTTTAACTTTATACTTAATTCAAGTTAATAAAATCTAAAACGAATCAAATAAATTTTTAATATTAAAATAAATGTATCAACTTTAATTGAATTAATATAGTGTATTTAAATAGTGTTTATAAAGCAAGTTTTTTTAATAAATTTTTATTTATAATATTATGCATTATAAGAAAATGTGTTTAAACACCATTTATTAAATATGCCCTAATTTTCGAAAAATAATAAAAAGATTTAAAATTATTAGATTTAATAATCAAAATAAATAATTTTTAATAATTACTCCCAACCATTTAATTATCATGGATTTATTAAACTAATCTATTCGTTTATATTTTCCAATATTGTAAACAATTCATAGTTAATTGTTTAATATAAAAATAATTTTTTCATCGATTAAAAAAACTAATATTAGAATATTTTATTTTATTAATGATGAGTTTAACTACTTAAATATTATTCTATTATAATAACAACCTAAATATTTATTAAAAATAAATTCTGGTTTTAAGCAAATACCTTTATAAATATTAGAATATTAAGAAAAAATTGTATTTCTTTGTAATCAAAATTAATTTGATATAAAATAAATAGATAATGAGAAATATAAATTAATTAAATTTTAAGATTGTATAGTCTATTAATAAAAAAAAAATATGGAATAATTATTTATTATAACTGAAAATATAATATTATTGTTTAACATTAATGATATTTTATTTGCATTAGATTATAATAATTAAATTAAAGGAGTTTTTTAAGTGAATATATTTTTAGACTTATAAATGCGTTTAAACACGTATAACAAAGAACTAAACACCAATTATTAATTATAATATTAAGAAAAAATAGATTAATATAAACCAACTCTTTTATAATTATAATAACTACACAATAAAAATACTAGATGCAAAACATAAATGAATTGAAATTAATTTATACTTGTTTTGAATACAAAAAAATGAAAACTTATTTTTATAAAAATAATCAACCCAAATAATAGTAACATTACTTTTATCTAAAAACATAGTCTTTCAAAGTATTCAGATTATAAATTATGTCATTTATAGAATTAAATATTTTATTTATTGAAAAAATCAATATTTGGAATTTTCATCTACTTAAATTAATGTTACATAGTTGATATTTGTTTTAAATGAATTATATAATATGTTTACAGTAAACTTTCAAACAAACTTTTTATAATAAAAATAACATAGACAGATTGTTTGGAATAATTAATATAAATACTATTAAAGCTTTTGTAAATTAAACTGGAAGCTTTAATACTTAAAAATTTATAAATAAATAATAAATTCAATGTATAAGATATTAAATAGTTTGGTTTAACACATCAAAATAATATATTAATTTTTGTATTTATTGATAATTAATAAATAATATAAATATTATTTCAAAATGATGAAGGTTAATTAAATAATTATTCTTTTTAATACTTTAGGTTTTAAAATATCTAAATTATATCTAACTAAAACTAATTATTCTTAGCTTTAATTCAAAAAGAAGAAATTAAATTATATGAAATAATATTTAACATTTAAAGTAATAGCTCTTTTTGTTTTGAGTTAATTACTTAATTTAATAAAAAAAATATAGCTTCTTCTAATAATTTAATTATAGATTTTTCTTGAGAATATATCATGGTTTATGATAATTTGTGCATTTTTATTATTTAACATAAGAAATAATAAATAAGGATTATTTAAAAATAGTGATAATATGCTTTATCTCTATTATTTTTATTTGGAATCTTTATTTTTAACATATATAATATTTACTGCTATCAAGTTAATAAATATAGCTCCATTTTATATATTTATTTAAATAACAGCTATTAACCAATTTTTGTGTTGATTTTATATTATAAAATAAGATCAATTTAAATTTATTATTTTAATGTTGTTTAAAATGCTATTTCTATCAAATTTATTTAATTTGTTAAATCAAAATATTCACTCCTAATAAAAAAAATCAAATGGCAAAAGAATTAATTATAAAAAACTATTGAAAATTAATAAATTATTATGCGAATTAATTTTTTGACAATTAAAATTATCCATGCGTTTAACAATTTAATTACATTAATATTTTTAAATTAAAATAACGCTGAAATAAATTTAATTATTATTTATCAAAAAAGTTACAGCAATCAAAAATTATTTCAGATTAACTTAAATAAAATGATAGATTTGTGAATCTTGGTTACTCTTAAAACATAATAAATAATAATTGAAGTTTAACAAGATTCAACACATCTATCAGTTTGCTTAGAAAAAAATAAAACAATAAATTGAGACATTAAATTACAACAATAAATTTATAGTTATTAAAAATCAATTTGTATTTTAAAAACTTAAATTTTATTAAAAAAATTATATTTATAATAATTAATCATAACTGATTTTTCATTTTAAACAATCTAAATTTTTAAGATTATCTTCTATCTCCTCCACTTCTTCTTTTATTTATTATAATTTATTTGATTCTTATTTCCTATTTTTCAATAGTTGTTTTCATTCTGTGGGATTTACAATAGCTTAATTTATTAATTATGTTAATTATTCTATTTGTTTTTTTACTTTATTGTCAATTTTATCATTATTTTCTTGCACTATTTAGTTTAACTTTATAAACAATATTTTTGAATAATTTTGATATTTTTAAAAAATAAGTTTCTTATAAAGTATTTTTTAAATTATTTCAAAAATATAGAAATTATCTTTTTTTTCTAATGCTAGCTAAAAAACTAAAATCATTTGTCTAACATATAACTCAACTAACTATCTTGATTAATCTTCTTTATTTGATAATTTTTATAATTCTTTATTAAATACGCTGCAATAAATTTAAGATATTTTATTTGCGCTACTTAAGTTTAGTTCTTATTTTAGACCATCCAAATACGAAATCCAAAATAAATATTTAGTAGGTTGAGATAAAGACTCTATTAAAATTAATTTTAAAAATTATTCTATTTACTGTTTTGTTTATTCATTTTCCTAGTTTTGCTAAATAATTATGGATAAAAGTTTCCAAGTATATGTTAAAGACAATTATTAAGAGCATTTTGTTAATAAAATTATAAGTTTTTAATACATATGGTTCAAATATTTCTTAGTAAAGTTTTAATTTTCATTTTTATAAGAAACTAATTATTGAGTTGTCTTTCTATCTTCTAATAACTATTCTTCATTTATTTACTCATCGCTCATTTCATATTCCTCATTTTGTATACTTTAATCTAAAACAAAATCTATTTTTGACTCTATTTGGTTTGTATGTATTACAAAATCAAATAACGATGTAATGGTTAAATCATCAATTTCATAATATAAAAATTTATACTTCAATAATATATCACTTGACGTAAGACATAAAAAATTAATTATTGAATTAAAAGCATTAAGTTTAATTTAATATAAATAATAATCGTGCAACATATTATTATAATCAAAGCTTAAAATTTTTACATAATAACCTAATACTTTCTTTTAATATATTCAAAACGATTATAGTTTTTCCTCTAGATTATCTTTCTCTTTAAATAAATAATATAAATATGAATTATAGTTAATAAAAATTTGATTTAAAAGAGTTTTTACAATTTTATACATTTCAAAAGCAAAAGATCCATCTAGTACCATATTTACTACTTCAAATATACTATCAAAATCCAAATATATTTATTTTCTATTCACATAAATTTCACTTATTTTACTAATTTTATACACTAATAAATATGCTTTTTAAGATTACTCTTTTTATTAAATTTTTAAATTTATATCATATTTATAATTTATATAATTTTTCTCCATTTGATCGTATAAATAAGGAAAATGGTCCAAATTGTTTTAAAATATTTTGAATATTATATCTATAAGCTCTTCATCAGAATTATCTTTTAAAATGTTGTTTAAAATCGATAGATGCTCATTTGTTATATCAGATTATTATTTTATAAAAGATTAATTTAAACAAATCAAATAACAATTAACAAGTTTATCACCATGTTATTTAATTTAAACTATTAGTTAACCAAAATCCTACATAACTTTTTTAGCTACAAAATCTATTTAATCATATTTTATTAAAACGGAAAGTATTAAAAGAACATATTTAAAATAAGATGATTTTAAATCATTTGTTTATTATTTTATAAAATACTAATAACATTTGCAATAAATATCATTAATAAAGGGTTATAGTATTTAAAGATCTAGTATTTTAACTAAAAGATTTTCAAAATCTTTTAATATATTTTCTTAATTATCAATAGTTTTAATTAAATTTATTAAATATTACAAAAATTAGGTAAATTAAATCTCAAAATCATCCTTAATAATAAATTTTTATTTAATAAATAAACCCAAAAGATTTTAATTATTATTATAACTTAAAATAGAAATATTTCCTATCTTTATTAAATCTTCTTCATTTAATAAATTTAATCTTTGCATAATATCTAATACTGGGATATATAAGTGCTTTTCTTTATCTTAAACTTTTATTAATTAAACAAAAAATATGCTTTTAAATTTTTACAAGCACTAATAAAATTTTTAAGAATTCAACAGATAATCGTTCATATAAATTATTGAGAATATTTGTATACTTTATATTCTTATATCTTGTGTTTTATCGAATAATGTAAAAAACAATAATTCTAATATCTTTTCTAATTCATCATATTTTAAACATTAAAAAAAGTATATTTTTTTTTCAATAATTCCCCTAAAAAGTTTAATTATTAATTTTCTTATTTCATTTGAGACATCTAAGAGCCTTTATAACAAAAAATCTTTAATGATAATTTGATACAACTATTCTTATTGAATAATCACAGAGAAATCTATGTTATTAATTAATTCTATTACTAATGTTGAATAGATATCAGTTATTAATATTCATATTTGTCTTATTTTAAGTTCACAAAGATTGCTGAATGTTTTATTTATAACTAAAAGTATTACGGAATAACTATCTTAAATCAACAGGCTACCTTATTATTATTGTAAGAATTTTTAATTAAAGCATATAAAAAATCTCTTATACCTAAAAATCTCATCTTCAAATTATTTATTTATAACTAAATTTTTGGAATTTAACTCTTAACATAATTTTTCTATTTTTTTATTGAGATTATTAGCTATTAAAAACTTTTAACTATTAATATCTAAAGGTTAAAAAAATGTACTAAAAAAATATTCAAATAAAAAATTTTCATCTTGTTATTATAAAAACTAAATTAGCAATATGAATTCTTAATCGGTCATTAGCTAAATTTTGTCTATAATATTTACGAATCGATATTATTCCAGTTGGGTTTATGAATTGAAACTGGATTTGTCTTCTATTTATTTAGTTTTAGATTGATTGCTTTTATTATTTTTCTTTTTCTTACTTACCATTATAATTATAACTAAAAATATGATTAAAAATATTTATTATATAAATTTTATAAATATCAACAAATTTCTTAACACATTTAAATTAATTAATTTTATAATAATAAATATGAAAGTAATTGTAAAAACATTAATCATTTTTAGTTAAGTAGTTAGGCCAATGTTTTATACAGAAAAAAGTAATAATACAGTACAAACTATTTTGATCAAATCACAACAATTAAATTAAAAACCAAATGATACTCTAAATACGAAATAGACTAGATAATAAAAATTAAAAGTCAGAAATTTAAAAGAAAAGAACAAAAATTTTAATGGCCAAAACAAAATCTAATAAAATTAATATTAGAAAGTTATAGATCAATTAGAAATTAAAGAATAATCAAAAATTAATTTGTTGAGTGATATTACATAAAAAATTAAAAATGTCAAAAGAAATCCAAAATTAGATTTATTTCGAAATTAATTTTAAGGAGAAGTTTTAACCAAATTGTAAATAGATAGTAAAGAATTATATGATGCAATTAATAATTCTACTGGTATAAAGAATATTAGTTTAAAAGAAATAATTTTGTGAGAAAAATAAATCAAACCAAAAAGCAAGATAAACATTTCAATAAATTATAGTATTTAAGAAGCTATAATGGATTAAAAAGAAATAGCGAAAGAATTTAAATAATCTTGTTTGAACTATGCTCTTGATAATGAGTTATATCATGTGAACAAAGCATCTTACGGTGTTTTTTATGGTTAGAATAGCAATTTACAAATGCTTTAAAAATCAGTAATTAAAGAAACACCAGAGTAAATTGAAAAAATTCTTATAAAAATATAAGATTTTAATTCTTATTTGTAAAAAGAGTATAATTGAAATATTGCTCTATATAAAACAGCAAAAGAAAATGGTTTAGAATTAACTCAATTAGAGAAAAACTTATACTATTTTAAAGTTATATATAAAGAAGTTTTAGATTAAGTTTATAACAATACAGAGTTTGCAAAGCAGTTTATATTAATTTTAGATAGTAAATAAAAACAAGATATATAAGAAAAAATAAAATTTACTAAATAAATCATAGATTAATTTGAAACTAATTTAAAGCCTTATACAAAAGAATATCATGATAAATTAGATGAATTAGAAAATATTGGTAGAAATGATATGGATAATTAGATTCTTAATAAATATAACAAAAATGTATATTTTAATGAAAATACAGACCCAGAAACAGTATTTTAAAAAATATAAAAAGAAGATAAAAAAACATTATATTCTTCGAATACTAACCCAAATGTAGAGGAATATATAATATAAATAAAAGATAATTTTTTGAGTAGTTATAATAAAGCATTTTTAGCAGATCATTTGTCAAAATTAAGAGAGAAAATAAATAAAGATGTTTTAAAATTTATATGGGGGAAAGAACATCTCATCTGTTGATAGTTCTTAAATACAATTTATAACATTAATAAAGAAGTTTAGTTTGTCCAATCATAAGATTATAAAAATGGATTAAATGAGAACATATCTTTAGAACTTTCTTATTGCGGAAAAAATGGTAGAATCGTTGAGCTTTTAACATTTAAAGCAAAATTTGATAAGAAAAATATACTTTAAATTCAAAGTATTAATGATTAAGTATTCTTAACTAAAAAACTAAAAAATATACTTGAAAATGAATAAGAAAATTTTGAATTCACATTTTATAAGGGGATAAACCTCCTAAATATAAGTTAGAAAGGTTGCTTAAATAGTCTTAGTGTTGAAGCTATGAAAATATCAAAAGAAGTTACACTTTAAGTTTTTTATTTATATTATTTTTATAAATTTAATATTACTATTTTATAAATGAAAATTATAGTAAAGAATATAAAAGGTGAAAAAAAAGAAATCGAGGTTTAAGAATAAATCTTAGTTAGTGATTTATAAAAACAGGTTGAGCAATAATTTGGGGTAAATATAGAGTGTCAGAGATTAATTTATAAAGGTAAAAATCTTTCATCAACTAATCTATTATCTGAATACGGAATAAAAGATTAAGACTGTATAATTCTTATGACACTAAAATTAGAAACTTTAAAGAAAAAAGAAATAGCCGAAGAACCAGTTGCTATTTAAACAAATAATTAGATAATTTAAAATACAGCTCAGGAAGAAAACCAACAAATTGCATAAAATACAGACAATTAATAGAACGTTCAATAAATGTAAGAGATAATTAACAACTTTATTCCTAATGAAGAACAAAAAGAGATAATAATTAAAGATTTGATGGATATGGGTTTTAGTAGAGAGTTAGTTGTTCAAAGTTTAGAAGCAGCTTATTACGATCAAGAAACCGCAGTAAATTACTTATTAAATGGAATTCCTGAAGATGTTCTTTAAGAATAAACCTAATAAGGTTTGTCTTCTAATTAGGATTCTTAATAGATTTCTGTTACCCCCGCTTAAGCACAATTAATCTAGCAAATATCTTCTTCTCCTGAAATAGTTTGAATAAGAGAAGAAATATAATAAAATCCATAAGTATTAAATTAATATCTAGTGCAGCTTAATCAAACAAATCCAGAACTGTTTTAGTTATTATAGTCTAATCCAAACTTATTGCTTGCAATCCTTTATGGAGGAGTTTAGATTTAATAACAAAATCATTAACATAGTAATTAATAAGAAGAATAAAACGGGCAAATTACTGTTAATTTATCGTAAGAAGAAATGAATGATGTCAATGAAATGATGCAACTAGGATTTAGCCAGGAAGACTGCATAGAGGCATATATTTCTTGTGACTGAAATAAAGAATTAGCTATGAATCTTTTATTAGATACAAAATTTGGTTAATAATATTTAATAATATAAATATTTTATAAAATTTGTCAAAAAATCTTCTTCCTCAAACATATATAGCTATTGCTTGTTTGATTTTCCAGAAGATGTAAGAATCATATGTTCATTTAGAACGAGTTTTATAGTTGAAAATTTGGGGTTTTATGAAGGATAACCTTTGTTTTTTAGATTCTTATATAAATTACTATATGACTTTAGATCGATTAATTATATAATAAATTTAATGGTTATAAGTATATATATTATTAGACCAAATTTTTGTCGGCAAAATATGCTTTTTATAATATCTAATGCAAAGCTGTAAATTAAATTTTTCCGGTTTTGCCTGTGTCTAGTTTGTCAAATAAGAAATCAACAATTTAATAGGTCAAATTGAATGGAAGAGCCTTTTAAATAGCACCTATCAATCTTTAAAACTCCTGTTTGTTTAATTAGTTATCTTTATCTTAATCAAAATGTTCATAAGTATATTTGACCGCTTCTTTATAGGTTTCGTTATTTAAAACGGTGGACATTATAAATATTATAAGTTTAAAATATTAAATATTAAATTTAAAGTTTGGTTATTAAAATCTTAAATGATTTTTAATTACAGCTTGAAATTTTAATAAATAATTTTCATGAGAACAAATTAAATAATGATTTTTAACTTTAAATATTTCGCTCAATTAATGTGCTCCATATCAAATATTAATATTAAATACGTGAATAAGTGATACATAACAACAACAAAAATGGATTTAATTCTGCCTTAATGA
>ERZ724506.915-NODE-915-length-10382-cov-5.210032_pt1 | contig 10382 bp, 3 predicted proteins | sample MGYA00376039_ERZ724506 | MGnify/ENA primary metagenome ERZ724506 (study PRJEB28724, sample SAMN07190887) | wastewater metagenome | isolation source: effluent of sewage treatment plant in Hong Hong | place: USA: Christiansburg, Virginia | collected 2016-03-01 ... | reverse complement strand
GATAGTTGTTGTGTTTTGGATTATGTTTTATATATTTTTATTTAATACTCTTTTATATTTTTTTTCTTAATAAAATAATTCTTTTTAAATCATTTAATACTTATTAAATCTTCATACTTATAATACTTATTAAATTTTTTTTATAATAATAAAATGAATGAACAAAGAAACCCCAGACAAGTTCCTCCACGCCCACTCCACATCTGCTGCATACACGGGTAAAAAACATAAAACATCGAAACCTGCAAAAATAATATATAACCATACAAAAAAGAAATATTCCCATGCTGCATGCACTTAAATCAATAAAACAAATTTCTCACTTGCCTACATGTATACTTATTCTACATATTGTTGATCTTTAATGCATTTCAAATATTTATGTTATTGGCAAAGTATATCATCTGTAGTTTATTGCCTACTAACATAACTATTCCTTGTGCAATTGTTTGTTTGGTTTATTGGCAATCAGCTTATTTTGATCCTTTGGATAAAAATAACTGTTTTATTATTTTTGGTGTCTGTGCCATAGATATTCTTGCTGAGTTTTTTATGTGGAGTGTACCTAGGTTCTTGCTATGTTCGTAAATTATCTTTATAGGGGTTGTTGGCTTGTTTTGGATGAGAGGTATCGTCAAAAGAAAAGCAAAATGTACAGCAGAAAAAACTGATAGATTGGAAAAAATCATAAAAAAATAAGAAGTAATCACAATAAGCAAAAAATACTTGAAAAATTAAGTACAGAAATGCTGTATCTGCTTCGTAAAGAATTCTAATTTCATGTTACTCCCTTGCATGCATAGAAATTATTGTTAGGATTGTGTTAATCGTATAGATATTTGTTCTTTATGCAGGAAACCTATATCAGAAAAAATAAATTACTCTGATCATTCTTTGTGAAATTTATTTTTCCATTATATTAATAAATATTATCTTTTATTTTCAAGATATAATAAGAGTATTTTGTTTTGAATTGTTTTTTTTAATCTTTTCAGTAAGAAGAAAGAGGGTTACTCAATAATAGTATGAATTAAATTCTTTGAGAGCAAGACTAGATAAATTGAGTATTTTATCTCAATTATTGGATTGATTCTATTTATTAATTTATTCACACAGGTTTGACTATAATAATTTGTCATTTTTAAGATTGCTAAATTGAAATTCTTCCTTTTGGTGATAATTCAATACTTAGTTACTTTACATTAAGAAGTTATTGTAATAATTTCGCATATACAAATAATTATGCATACAGAACCGAGTAAAAAATAGAATTCTATTGACAAATAATCAATATCTCCAAGCTAAAATATAATAAACTCAACTATTAAATCTTCAACAAATTCTATTTCTATATAATAGAATATATAGCAGAATTAAAAATTAGAAAGAATAAGCCAGGCTAAATCTTCAAGTAAAAAATCATTAAAAAAATAAATTATATAGACTAAAAAGGGAACTTAATCTGCAAGTAAAAAACAAATAGATGGGAGTAGAAAAGAGACGCCTATTAGTAAAGGATAAATAGTTATTAGTAAAAAATAAATGCCACCAAGTCAAAATAAGATAGTTTTGAGTAAAAAGGAGATTCTTTCAAGTAAAAAAATTATTGATTCCAATAAAAAAGAAATGTAGCCAAGTAAATCAGAAATTTAACCAAGTAAATCAGAAATTGAACCAAGCAAATCAGAAATTTAATCGAGAAAATCAGATATAGGCTAAAGTCAAAGATAAACTCAAAGGGAAATTGAATCAAGTAAAAAATCAATTTCTTAATTTAAAAAAGAGAGTAAAAAAGAAATCCACTCCTCTAAAAAATAAATAAGTTCAAGTAAAAAATTCATGCCTTATAATAAAGAAGAAATCTCTTCTTATAAAACGTAAAATGACCCCACTAAAAAATCCATAGGTCCCAGTATACAATAAATTGAACACAGTAAATAATAAATACTTTCAAACAAAAAATAAATGAATTCCATTCAAAAAATAAGTATAAAATTAATTGAACCCAGTAAAAAAGAAATCCCATCAAGTAAAAATTTATTAAAAAAATCAATAATTTATGCTTCAAAATAGTTCATACCACTACCAAGTAAAGAGGAAATACCTCCAAGCAAAAAGGAAATGGGTATCATTAAAAAATAAACAAATTTAAGTAAAAAGTCTATACTTCCTCACAAAAACTAAACATTTTAAAGTAAAAAGTAAGTGCATTTCCTCAGAAAATAGTAATTACTTCCACCAATTAAAAAATAAACAATTCCTCCTACAAAATAATAGAAGATATGTCCACGAAAATAAAAAATACTAAAACAAAAAGTAGACTATATCTTCAATATATTCGATAATAACAAAGATGGCGAGCTCTAAAAAGAAGAAATAAAAAAAATAGCCGAAATATCATCATCAAAAAAACCACATAAAAAATAAATAAAAAGATTTGTGAGATATTTTATGAAATAAAATGATACTGATAGAAATGGAAAGATATCGAAGAAGGAACTCACTGATCGTTTAAGATCTAAGGTATATTAGATGAGTTAGTTATGATTTATTTATTATTTAAAATGTTTGATAAATAATACTTTTAGTAAGTATAGTTTGATAATTTAATTATTTATAAAATAACTGTAAATAAACGTTTAGAGACTAAATGAAAAAGATCGAAGATATCTATAGATAAAAAATGATTAATCAAGCAGTAGACAAACTATTTTTATTCTTTGATAAAGATAAAGATGGACTTATAAAAAAAGATTAAGTTAAAATAATGTTAGTATTAAGTTAGAGTTAACAATAATAATCAAAGTAGGTGATATTTATGGATAAGGCTCAGGGTGATGATGGAAATGGACAGATTTCCAAAAAGGAGCTTTATGAATTTTTAGATTAGCATTTAGGATTTTATTAATGATTCTTATTTTATTCTTCTTCTATTTTTTTGAGGTATATTGTTTCACTGGTATTAATCTCATAAATTTTAAGGATGAGATTTTATAATTTGTCAATATTTTCTTAGATAAAAATCATCAGGAGTAATATCATTCTATTCTTGAGGTAAGAATATAATAATAATGGGAAACCGAAATCCATAACCTTCTCCACCCCCACCCTTCAAATGTTGTAACCCCCAAAAACCCTCATTTAATATAAATTAATGTCCTCAATACCAACAATTCGTCAGTCCATGCTGTATCCACAAAAACTAATTTATTTTAATCAACTCCTGTAGCCACATAAACATATTCAAATTCATCTTATGTTGCAATATATTCCAAATGGTAATGATTCTTGCTAATATCTTATGCTATATCTTGCCAACTAGTATAACTATTTCTTGTGGACTTGTCTGTATAGTGTATATATACTCACCATATTATAATCGAGAAGATAGAAATATTACAGTTTTTGTACTCGGTCTTTGTGGTGCTGATCTTGTTTCTGAAATTCTCATGACTATTGTTCCAAGTTTTTTGCTTTCTTATGAGATTATCTTCTTGGGAGTTATTGCTTATATGACTATGAGACAGATCGTGAAAACAAAAGCTAGTTTTACAGATTACAAAATATACGGATATGAAAACAAACCAAAACAATAAATACAATTAAGAAATCAATCAATAGTATATGAATAAAAGTGCTGTATCTGTCTCGTTGAGAATTCGAATTATCTTCTACTTCCATGCATGCACCTCAATTACTGTAAAAATTGTGTTGCTAAGATTTATACTTGTTCTCTTTGCCGCAAACCTATTTCTTAGAAAGTATAAGCTAATTAAGCAAACTATCATAGAGTTTCGTCTTCATGATATTTTACTTTATATATTTTGTCAGAAATATTTTTTTTAAAAAAAGAAAAAATAATATATCATTTAAATTTTTTATCGAATTTCATCAGAATATTGTTAAAGAACGGTCAGATTTAATCAATATAATATATCCTTTTTACCAGAATTCATAAGAAATTTTCAAAATAAACACTTCCCACATTTTTATTTAAAATATTATTGAAAATAACTCGGATGGAATATTACTGCTGCAATCATAAAGAGCTGATTTTTGTGAAGAATCAGTGCTCTGGCTACATAAAATATGTGAGTACTTGCTGTGTTCATGGAAATACAGTCTACAAACGTGATACTTGTTCATAAACCAAATTCTTCTCTTTTTTATTGTTTCTATTCTTACTATTTATTTTCTTATCAGCTGCTTTGTTCTTAATTTGGATCGTTTCTCAACTGAACGGACTACTGTCTCCTATCATCCAGTTATCAACAGTGACCGCAATCATAAGTTTTGGGCTATATTGGTTAGAAAGGATCCCTAGGAAGTATTTGGTAGGAGCTATTATTTTTGCACAAATAATGGAGTATTTAGCAAGCATTCTCTTTTAAATTCCAATAGAAAAAGTTTCTTGTGCACTGATGATTGGAATTGTTACTTTGAATGAATTAGAAAAATATCTAAAAAAAAGAGGATAATATAATCCATAAAAAGTAAGTGAAAATAGACTCAATGAGCTTCATAAACTGTTCTTTTTTTTAGAGAGTTTGTTGCATGTGCTCTTAATTCTCAAATTATTACTTGCTTCCATGCCGACATGCTTTCTATTGTAGAAGATGTGTAGCTTCTCTAACTCGATGTGCTTATTGTAGAGGAGATATCAATTAAATCAAGCAGATACCTTTTGAACACTTTTGATTTTTTGTGATCTGAAAATATTTTTTAAATTATATGTTTATCTATTTTTCTATAATATTTATCAGATAAATTAGATTTTTATAAAATTATATCTTAATTCTATTTGATTGTCACTTTCCTTTTTTCTTTTCTTTATCTTTTTATTTTCCTTTATCCTTTCCATTAGTTTTTTCTTTAGGTTCTTCTTATTTCTCTTTTTCTTTTTCTGGTTATTTATTTTTGTCCTTCTATTTCGAAATATATTCCACTTATACCAGTTTTTTACCCTCACCTACTGTCATTGCTTGAGTAAGACAATCGGTACAGCTGATCATCAAATCACTAATATCCCTGATATACCCTCTTAGAGACTTTGACCATTATTTCGATAGCTCTACCAATTAGCTAGATTAATATCGTTTCATCTATCTCAAAGACTGAGATAATCTTATACGATACATTTATTTAGCCATTTGGAATTATTTTATTTTTTAGTTTGGTTATAAACTGTTCGTGAAAGATTGGCTTCCTTAATCTGGGACTTTCATCATTGCATTTTTGTATTTGTATGACATTTAGGATCTTTATTTTTGGACTTTTAACAAGCCTGCTAACAAATTTTCAGTGTACAGTGACTCATAATTCCATACACCGTAAATATTTGTCTTGATAAACTACGCAGTACGACTAAAATACATCCCCATATTATTACAATACTCTTGCATAACACTCATAAAAGATGTTCCTTTATTACTTCCTTCATTATATTTATCCAATGTAGTGTGTAGATCTTGGAAAGTGGAAGATATTTAGAAGATCTACTTCGATATTTTTATCACATCCTAGATGAGAATATTAAATTGTGAGCCTAGAAAATCTAATTTATTTTGATAGTTTTTGTAGAATAAAATTGCGTTTGTATCGATTTGACTTTGATCCAGTAAGAGAAGATCGTTACCGTAAACTGTGGGGATTTCGGAGTAGCTTGAGTTTGATTGGCTAAGCAGTTCTAGTTTTATTTTCAGCTGTTCAGATAGTTTTTTTCTTTCCTGTGCGAAATATTATTCACCTCCACGTAAAAATACTTATAAAATACTATCTGAGCATATTTAGGGAATTTTCACAAGCATATTTAAAAATCGTTCAAATATAAGCATTCGATGCTCGATATGCCTCTCATCAAAAGATCTAAAAGGAGTCTTCTCTGGCATAGGGGGTATTGGCAAACCATCATACTTATCTCTCAAATAACCATGCAGCCAACTAAAATCTGTAAACCTACGCTTAACACTCCAGCCTTAAGTCGACTCTACATTGTACAAGACGTATGAAGATTGGAAAATATTAGTTGGGACAGTTTTGCTATATGATCTAATTTTGACTTAGAAATTTTTCTTTTGTTAATGAGTCAAGATATAGAGCTCAGGTAAATTCATTTTATTTTTTAGTTTAAAATGCCTGTATAACGAGCTGTTAACACCTTGTGATAGCATAGATTGCTGGATATTATCCTAATTCTATGGCAAAACCGAAATTTTCTTCTCATAAACTTGCTCCATATCCTAATTATCTTTCTTATGAATAGGTTTCTAAACAGACTGACCCTAATCCATAGTATCAAACTTTCCCATATTCTTACTCTTCTTAAACAAAATAACAATATTTTTAATTTCCCCAATAGTCCATATATTGAGATCTAATTATTTATTCGAATTATGTAGCATGTACTATTGAAATTATTATGGATCGTAACCTTGATCTAATATTTCTTTTGATAAGTATTATTGTTTTTATGTTAGGTTCTACATTGTGTATATCTTATATGTATATCTATAATATTTTTACTCAGTAAAACTAACACAAAATATAAACATAGTAGAGTGGTAAAAATATGAAAAAGAAAAGATATAGAAAAAAATATAATCATCTGTATAAAAATGTAGAAAAAACTCATAAAATTTGGGAAAATGATTATTACTCTTACCATCTTTCAGGAATTATCGATGCATCGTAGAGATTTCTTGGTTTTTTTTATGATAGAGACTGGTATGGGCTATTGTACTTACTATTATTCGAGTTACTATTATTGGGATTTTGATTAGATTCTGTTGCGAGATTATTTGTCATCAGCTAACTCTATTAATTTTTCTTTGGCGATTTTTATATCGATCTGAGATAATACTTGAACTACTAGGCTACTTTCCTCGAATCAGATGAATTTTATAACTACGACTATTACTCATTAGATAACTGTTTCTCAGATATGGTAGAATAATTATGGATCTGAATCTGAGGGTAGATTTGTAAATTTTTCTTCTTATTACTTTTAACTGGAGATTCAAATATATAAGGTTATGTAGCCGTCGGTGGTGATGTGGGTATATTATGTAAATTTTGATTATTTTGATGACCAAAACCTGCAAAAGTACCAAAAGGTATCTCTGTAATATCCATTTGTCTTATAGATTAAAATTTTTATTTATCTTACATAGTTTATCTCTAGCTTTTAAATTCATATCTTGTAATCTGCGAGTTCGCATTACTATTTTGATTACTAGAAGTGTTTATATTTTAGCCTAGATATAAAGCAGGTCTCTATGTGCTGTAATCTTATTTAGAAGGAAGTCCTTCCTTACGATTTTGGATCAGTTAAAGATTTAGTTGGAGTTATGGGATTTCATTTATATGGTTGTTTTTTGGGGTTGAGGGGGTTTGTGGTTGTTGGGTTCGAATTTGGGATAATTGTGATTGTAAGTTTTGATTTTATTGGGAATAGGGTTGTTAGATATGGTATTATTTACGATCTCTTAGTTTTATCTTGTGAGAGTTATTAGAATTTAGATGAGCATTATGAGAATTATCCAATTTAATAGCAACAGTTCTCTGTAAATTTTAAGGAACATATTACGAATTTTTATACCCATATCCATAATTATTTCCAACACCAAAAGTTTGATAGTTATTCAGATTAACATTCGTGCTAAAGAAGCCTACATTATTTTGATTATAATTAAAATTTACTAACTTTTTCTTATCATATTAATTGTTTGTATTTGAGAGGTTATATGTTATATGTGGAGATGGGTGTGATGGAGGAGAGGGATGAGTATGAGGGTTTGTACTATAATTAAGTTTGTTTTGTGATGGGGGAGTTTGGATATTTTTATGTAGATTTTGTTTTGAGTTTTGTTATGATGTTGTAAATGAAATAGTTTGTGAATGAGATGGATTTGTTTTATTATGATGAGGAGGAACTAAAATAATCTACCCAATTTTAGGACCTATCGAATGATAATTCTGACCAGATAATCCACCTTGATTAAACTGATTTGTAATATAATTCTGTACTAGAATCTTATTTTTATAACTACTATCATTTTATTTAACATATCTCTTTTGTGAAGGAGGAGTATGCTCATATCTTACATGTGTGTTATTATCTAAAGATTTTGATATGTATTGAATAACTGGTGTAGTTTTATTTGGGGTTATTGATTGTGGTTTTTTTAGTTATTAGGTTTGGTTTTTGTAGAATATTTGAGTTTGAGTATGAGGTTGAGTTTGTGGTGATTGTTTTTTTGTGTATGCTTGACTGAAGGTTAGATTTGGTTGTCTTTGAATAACATGATTTGCACTACTAAGATAGAGATTTTAAGTTTAGTAAGCTGGTATAGGTGTGGATATAGGCTAATATTATTTACGATATGGATAACTAGATTGTGGTTTTTCAACATTAAATTGACTTTTTAAAGAAGTTTTAGTCGCCAATAAATTATTATCAGCTTATTTATAATCAGATAATCTTTTATAAGGTGTATCAAGCTGATCCTGATATACTATTTGATTGATATTTTTATATTGGATGTTAGGAGCACCTGATACATTATGTTATTTTCTACGAAGTTATTCAGAAACTGCTCTAGGTCTGATATAATTTTGTTCTTGATCATTTGCAGTAATAATAGGTGTAATAATACCCCTAGATTTGTTCTATTCTTCCAATCCAATATTTTTCATTCTAGCCTAAAGTTCAAACCTTCCTTCCATAATCTCCTTCGAAAAATTACTTCTAATTGCCTACATTACATTTTAAAAATCAACAGAGTCAAGTTTATAATACATCTGATTAAATTTGACTAAACCACGGCTGTCTCCACACATCTTTATACAATTCCATAGGGTATCTATCGACATGGATTCATATCGACAAGCACGATAGCTATTATCCGACCAATTTTAATTTATCCATACTTTGACCTCCCCTGTTTATTTAATTCCAATCATATTGGCATTTGGATAACAAAGTTTATCATACCGATATAGCTATCCATAGCCACATAAAGCCTAATGAAAAACATAGATCATTTCCTCACAAGAAAGATTACTAAACGTAGCCAATCGATACTTAATCCTCTAGGTAACAATATCATAAAAATTAGCGTTCCGCGCACATCCCAACAACCCTTTCCTAATCTAAAAATCATACACATTAACAATATTCTGATGACTAATTTTCCTCTCCCTAAAAATGGATGCTTATTATTATTGATTTGTATCAATCATCTAATTTGTATATCTTTATGCCTATAATGTTGGACGACGGATAGATTGTACTAATTTTGGTTTGCCTGGGATCAAGGGTAAGGATGTAAGGGTTTACTGCCAATATTTTTAGATTTAGGTTTGACTGGATTGTTATGTTCCCATATTGTATGGTTTTGTATTTTTTATATTGATAGTTTTGTTATATATAAAATTTATCACTTATAAAGATTCTTAAATAATTTAACAATAAAAATATAAAAATCTACAAATATATCTCTAACCAATTATATTATTCCTTATCAATTTATTTAGATCCCTTTCTGATATAAAAAATATGTTGAATATGTTAACGATTTATTTATATATCTTGTTTTGGATTGGGTTGAACTTTTTTATATTTTTTTATATTTTTATATGGAGTCATCTCAGAATAATTAGATAACTTACTAATATTCATATAGGATGGATGTAAATATTTAAATTAAGAAATATAAACTAAAAAAATTAAACATATAAACATAATAAAAATATATATAACACTTATGACTTCTTGGTTAAATTAGACTACTTTCGTACAGAATATCGCACAGAATTTATTAACCCCAAGGCGTAACTACTATCAATAAGACTACATAAGTACAAAATATTTTTAACAACAGAGTATAAAACTATTGAAAGTAACAATTTCAATTTCCAAAATTTCTACGTAAATAATCAATTTGGGGAGAAAATAAAGGGGACTGTTTTTAAGGCTATTGATAAAGTTGATTAGGAGTGTAAGTATTGTATTGTGTACCTTCATGGGTTTGGATCACATCGGCTATAAGGTGCAACTTTATTGACTGCGTTGGGAACGGAATTTGGGTTATGTTGTTTTGATTTTAGTGGGAGTGGGAAAAGCTAAGGTACGATGACTACTTACGGGATTAAATAATATTTGGATATATAGTCTATCATAAGAACATTAAAGAAGTAGTTCAAATTCAAGAAATTTATCTTATGGGGTCGCTCAATGGGAGCAACAGCAAGCATCCTCTATACATCATCGCCATAAATGCCAAAATAAGACATATTATTTCAAGTACTAGACTCCCCATTTTGTACATTCTAATCAATAGCAAAACATCATGCAAATTTCAGTTATAAATTACCTGAGATGT
>ERZ724506.914-NODE-914-length-10386-cov-3.257768_pt1 | contig 10386 bp, 9 predicted proteins | sample MGYA00376039_ERZ724506 | MGnify/ENA primary metagenome ERZ724506 (study PRJEB28724, sample SAMN07190887) | wastewater metagenome | isolation source: effluent of sewage treatment plant in Hong Hong | place: USA: Christiansburg, Virginia | collected 2016-03-01 ... | reverse complement strand
CAATGGCCAACGCGGCAACGTATTGGTTGAAAAGCGTTGATGGAATACAACGATATGCGATTTTAGGCGTTCATCTGCTAAGTCAGTATAGAAGTCAGCAATCGCTGCTGGCATCATTAAACCTTTATATGTGATGACAGTCGTTGCAAGTGTTGTCACATAAAATAATGGATCATTTTGTAATTGTTGTTCTGCACGACGACGTGCTAAAAATAACTTACGGTTAAACTCAACCTCAGTCAAACCCATTGGGCAGTTAACCAAAATTTGTTCAAATGCTGGGAGTGATTGTAATGCAATTTCACCTAAAGCATCATTATTTGTTGGTACAACACGCCATGCTGCAACTGTTAAACCTTCAGCAGCAATTGCTTTATTTAAAATGTTTTTTGCATTTTGAGCTAAAGCAGGGTCAATATTCAGAAATACTGTACCAGCAGCAAAAATCTCAGTTAGGTCCGTTCCTAATTTCTGAGCTTCTTCACGGAAAAACTGTTTTGGCATTGCCAATAACAATCCGCACCCATCTCCTGTTTTACCATCCGCGGCAATACCACCACGGTGCGTCATGCAACTTAAACTGTGAATCGCAGTTTCGACCAGATGATGGCTTGATTCACCCTTCATATGGGCAATCAGACCAAAACCACAGTTATCCTTAAACTCATCAGGCTGATATAAACCTTGAGCGGGAGCTACAGTATTAGGCGATGGCATGTGCATAGCGTACCCTTCTTTCAACATGGCTCTTTCGAGCAACAAACAATCAATTCATTTTCTGCGATATTGCCGATCAACTCATATAAAGTTCAATGCTTCGCGAAAACATTTTTACTGGCGGATTTGCAAATATACGCCTTTCTTTGACAAGAAGCAGCGTACTCCAACAGATAAAGTGTTTTCAGTTATTACACCTTAACAAATGTTTGTAAAGCACAAAAACTTTCCATTTCACCAAATTAATGAATCATTTAGTGTAAAAAAGAGCAATGAGCAGATAAATTAGCACCACAAGAAAGCAAGGAATATGCCAATTAATCATAAATTTACTAAATCATTAAAAAAACTAAAATAACTTCAAATTATAATTGGCTGAATGTTTATCTTTAAATGTTAAAACGCACCAAATAATACCAATATGCTTTAAAAAAGAACTATTAACGCACCAAATTAAAGCAATATTAATTCAATGGAACACCTTCCACCCTCTTCACAGAATCGGAATTTTCTTCTAATTTTTCTACTCTTTGCACTGTAGACTGACTCTGCTTAACATTAACGACATTACCCTGAGCATCACGCTGCGTCACTGTTGTTTGAGTTACTGTGCTTGGATCAACTGCCATTTGCTCAGAATTTCCTCCAAGCGCAGTTTTTGATGGTGTCGCCACTCCCATTAACAAAGTCTCATCCACCTTTGGAAGAGCAGCAGGTTTTAATTGCACTTCATAGAGCTGATTGGCTGCGGTTTTTAGCTCATCCGAACCCAAATCATTCACAAATTCAGCATATACCGATAATTGTTGGGCTTTTGGCTGAACTGATTGAGGAAGTGTCAAATTCAATTGAGAAAATTGACGATTTGCTTCTTCCATATTAGGGAACACACCATAAACTACAACATATTGTTCCGCCTGATCTTGCCCACTTAAACGAAAATAAATAAATTTCTTTCTGTCAGTACGGCTCAACAAAAAGTTTTTTACAATCGCCTCATCTGAACTACGGAAAATTTCCACAATCCATTGCTGTTGGTTTTCCTTAACAAATTTAGTTCCACGGAACTCTGATGCATGCTCATTAGACACCACAACCCTCGTGGTCAAATCTAAAGGTTTTACTTCATTAGAAAGTGCGCCTAAATGTGCAGTTGCCGCAACTTTTTCAGGTTGAATCTGCACTTCAGTCGTAGGTGGTTGATCTACTTCAACGAGAGCATCACCATCTGTAATCGCCCAAAAGATCAATGCAGCAACCAAACACACAATTGCGAGTGTAAGCCAACTATACTGTTGAATATTTTGCCAAATTGATCTAGAAATGAGCATGCTTTTCTCAATATATTCATTATGCCGATTGATTGACAAGAATCACTTGCTTCATCAAATCAACATCAAAATCTTTAGTAATCACGGCTTGTCCTAACTTTTTAAGTAAAACTAAACGTAACTGACCATTTAGGACTTTTTTATCATGTGACATATAAGCCAAAAATTCATCGAGTGGAATTTCAGGACATGATATCGGTAAATTGGCGCGCTGGATAATTCTTTTTGTACGCTCAAGCTCTTCAACAGAAATCCAACCTAAGCGATATGAAAGATCCGCTGCCATGACCATTCCTGTAGCAACAGCCTCTCCATGCAACCACACCCCATAGCCCAAATAGGATTCAATTGCATGACCAAAAGTATGTCCCAAGTTTAATAAAGCACGTTCACCTTGTTCTTTTTCATCATTTGCAACAATCCTAGCTTTATGTGCACATGAGCGATAAACAGCTTCTGCCAATAAAGTTGCATCACGAGCAACCAGCGCATCCATGTTTTGCTCTAACCAAACTAAGAAATCCACATCACCCAGTAATGCGTATTTAATCACTTCAGCCAAACCTGCTGAAAGCTCACGATCTGGCAGAGTATCTAATTGCGCCATATCTGCAAGCACAACTTGGGGTTGTTGAAAAGCGCCCAACATATTCTTACCCAAAGGATGGTCAATGCCTGTTTTGCCACCAACACTTGAATCCACTTGAGACAATAGTGTTGTGGGTACTTGGATGAAATTCACCCCACGCTGGAAACATGCTGACGCAAATCCCGCCATATCACCAATGACACCACCACCTAAAGCGAGCACCGTACAATCACGATTAAATCCTGCTTCCAACAGTGCATCAAAAATTAAATTCAAATGTTGAATATCTTTAAACTGCTCACCATCAGGTAAAATACATTGTGCAACTTGTTTATCCAACTGTACTAAGGCATCAACATAATGTTGCAAATACAAAGGAGCAACTGTTGTATTGGAAACCAACATAACTTGTCGCCCATAAATATATGGCTCAAGTAATACTTTCGGATTTAAATGACTTCCAATAAAAATAGGGTAGCGACGATCACCCAATTCAACATGTAACGTTTGCATAAAACTAGACCAAATAAAAGAATCAGTTGATTTGTTGGGATAAAATAAGGTGCAAAATTTTTTGCGCAAGATCGCGTGCGGCACCCTGATTGGTTTCGACAATAAAGTGAGCAATCTCTCGATATAAAGGGTCTCGTACTGTTAACAAATCCCTTAATTTCTGTTCAGGGTTATCGACTTGCAGTAATGGGCGATTCTTATCGCGATGAGTTCGCTGTAGTTGAAGTTCTACAGGAGTATAAAGATAAACAACGATACCTCGTTGTTTTAAAAATTCTCGATTTTCTAACTGGGTTACAGCACCACCACCGGTTGCGACAACAAGTGAAGAACGTGCAGTCAATTCATTCAATACATTGGTTTCACGCGAGCGAAAGCCTATTTCACCCTCTTTTTCAAAAATCCAAGGGATTGTAGCACCTGTTTTACGCTCGATTTCATGATCACTATCAATAAACTCACGTCCCAACAACTCTGCTAAATGCCGACCAACTGTTGTTTTACCTGCCCCCATTGGCCCTACCAAATAAACATTTGGTAGGGTTTCAAACGCTTTGCTTGGCAACGCGCCACCTACATTAATTGCAATTATTCAAAATATATTAATGATTTCTAGTCAAAGTGTCATTAACAATTCTTGGTGTCACAAAAATAAGCAGTTCACGTTTTTTATCTGTTTTTAAATCTCGACGGAATAATTGCCCAATATATGGTAAATCCCCCAAGAATGGCACTTTCGTCTGATTAGTAAGGTTTTCTTGTTCAAATATCCCCCCTAACACAACCGTTTCACCATTATCAACCAGTACATTGGTATCGATCGAATTTTTACTAATGGTTAACTGCCCAGTTGGCGTTGGTGTACTTGGCGAATCCTTTGTGATATTCAACTTCATCATTACTTTGCCTTCTGGTGTGATACTTGGTGTCACATCCAAACTCAAAGTAGCATTAATAAACTCGGTTTTTGGTACTGCATTTGCACCACTACCTGTTGAAGATGAATAAGGAATTTGGGTACCTGATTCAATTTTGGCAGCTTGCTTATCTGCAGTCATGACTTTTGGAGTTGAAATGACCTCGCCATAGCCATCAGCCTGAACTGCCGACAACTCTAAATCCAACATAAAATCAGACAGACTAATTAAACCAAATGCAATACGACTTGCACCAGGCGTTACCGCACCTAAATCAACATTTAGGTTATCTGGGCGTTCAATTTCATATTTCCAACCACCTGTATCACTATCTTTAGTTGGTTTTCTTAAGTTCCATAGCGTAGTATCACTACCACCGACCAATACATCATTATTGCTGGTGATACCTTGTGACAAGATACCCCATTTCACACCCATTTCTTTGGTAAAATCAGTACTCGCACTCACAATACGTGCTTCAATCATGACTTGTTTTACAGAAACATCGAGCAAGTCAATCAATTTCCGAACTTTATCAATATTCAGCGCAGTGTCATTCACAATTAAGGTATTGGTGCGCGTATCTGCTACCGCACTACCACGAGAACTTAATAAGCTTTCTAAAGCCAATGAATCAGAGCTAGATGTTCTATTTGACATCGCACCTTTACTATCACGAGATTCCTCGATCAATTTCAGAACATCTGCAGCTTTTGCATAACTTAATTTGATATATTCTGTTTGGATTGGCGCAAGTTTAATACTTTGTGCAATCGCTTTAGCTTCTTCTTCTTCAGATTTAATTAACTCTGAAACCGGGGCGATCCAAATCACATTACCATTACGACGTTTATCTAGATTTTTTGTTTTAAGCACAATATCTAAAGCCTGATCCCAAGGCACATCCTTTAATCTTAAAGTAATGTTACCTTGTACCGTATCAGCAGCCACCATGTTAATGCTCGTGAAATCAGCCAACAACTGCAGAACTCGACGCACCTCGATATCTTGGAAATCTAAAGATATCTTATTTCCTGTATAAACTTGAGATTTTGCTTTTGCTGGCGACTTATCATCAGGACGTTTAAGGCTAATGGTTAACTTATTCTCTGCCTGATAAGCCATGTATTCATAGCTTCCTGCAGATTGAATCGTAATCACACCATTCCCTTTGTCGTTGTAAGCATCAACACTTGCAACAGGCGTTGCAAAATCATTGGTATTTAAACGGCGAGCTAAATGGGTCGGAATTTTATTACCCATCGTACGAATAACAACTTTACTGCCTTGCTGCTGCACATCTATAGGCGTATTACTCCCCAATAAGTCAACCACCACAAGTCCTTCGCCTTGTGCACCTCGTTGGAAACCAATATTTGAAACACCTTGTTGTGGCTGTCGAGCAACCGCAGCATTTTTTGAATTATTTACAGGCTGAGCCGCATTAATTTTAAGAACAAAAGTATTTCCTTCAACACGTGTCGTGAAAGCTCCTGCTTCTTTTAAATTGACCACAAGACGAGAGCGCTGATCATCAGCTGCAATATCTATTGAGGAAGCCTCATTGGTCGACACTGGAATTGATGTCTGCTTTAAACCTTGCTGCGTCTTATCAAAATCTAAAATTAATCGCGAAGGCTGCTCTAATTGATAAGCTTGTGGTTGTGGTGGTAAACCATTAAACATCACGCGAATTTCTGTACCTTGGTCGGCTAGACTCATCGGAACAATATTCGTCATACTCACTTGTGCAGATGCAACTTGCATAATTGCAATCGCCACAGCACCCATAGAAAATTGACGGAATGCACGGTTCATGGTCTTCGCTTCCCCAAATAAAGAATCTTTAAACTGTTTTTTCATTGTTATTCCCTTAATCTTACGATGCCGGCCCAATTAAAACGAGCGTACGTGGTCTTTCCACATAACCTTCTCGCCCATCTGGCACAATCTCTACTAAATCAATTTGTGTTGGATTAATCTTTACGATGCGTCCTTGGTTCATTCCCAAGTAACTACCAACCTGTACACGCTCAATCTGCCCATCTGGGGTCTGGATCAAAGCAATAGTTTCATTCGCCTTACCACGCATGCTTCCCTTCATGTTCAAGGATTCTAAAGCATAACTTTCTAAGGGCTGAGATTGACGATTAAAGTTCGGATAAACTCGCTTGCCCGCCATAATTTGTAATTCTGCAGCTAGCGAACTTGGCATAAAAGGACTCTTTAACTGATGCGCTGCATAGTTAAATAATGGCACAGGCGTAAATATTGGTGCAGGCTCAATCGGTAATGGAGGTTGATTACGAATTTCTGCCATTTGCTGATTAACCGCATCAATACGAGAATCACATCCGAGCAAACTAATACCAAGCAATAAACCACATAACACTTTATAATTATTCATTAGTGCTGACTCCCTTGGGCTGGTGGAGTTGTATTTGTAGCTGGCTGAGCACCAGGCTCTGCTGTACCCGTCTCAACTTGTTCTTCAGGACTAATATAACGATAGGTTTTGGCTTTGATTGAGTAGTTAACCACAGGAATATCGGATGCCTTTGATGAATCGGCTCTTGTCACATCAACAACAAAATCATGTAAGGTTACAATACGAGGTAATGCAGCAATTCCAGTTACAAAAGCACCAAAAGCATGATAATCGCCGGTTGCTTCCATACTGATCGGTTGTTCAATAAAGAACTCTTGCTTTACTTCATTTTCCAATCGGATATTTTTAAACTTCAACCCTGAATTTACACCAGTTAAATTGATGTCTTCAACCAAACTCGGAATCTCAGTTTCTTTGGGTAACTGTTCTAATTGCTGATTAAAATTCGCTTCCATTTCCTGCAATTGAGTTTGATACTGCTGTAGATTCCGCAACTTAGAATCTTTTTCTTTAAATTCATTGAGTAAACTTTGCTCTTGTGCTTCAGCATTAGTAATATTATCAAGTTGTTTTTTAATGACAACAAAATATCCCAAAGCAACGACCGCCAAGAAAACAAAAAACCAACAGGTAATTTTTACAGAAAGAGACCATCCACCATAATTATTCATATCCAAGGTATTAAATTGCTGGAAGAATTGTTCTAGCGTCATTTTCTTCTTTTTAACAACAACGGTGTCTTGGTTTAAATCATCTGATTTTTCTAAGTTCATTTTGTCACCCCCGCTGTCCCTGATGCTGCTGCTTCTAAGGTTGGATCAGCTTCAGTTGTTGTTCCTATTTCACCTAAATCCACAGTCACAACAAAACTTCCATAGTTTTCTTCAACTCGGGGAATTAAAGAAGTTGCTGCTTTATCTTTTTTATCATCGGTCGCCAAGAAAGAATTCATAAAGGCATTACGATACCAAGGAGATGCTTCCAAGTTACGTAATAATTCAGCAACTGTATTAGGACTTTCAGCCTTGCCCTCAATCGTAAATTTATCACCCGTTCGTGTAAATTTGGTCAAATACATTGTTGGTGGCGTAACACGTACTAATTCATCCACTAAACGCACAGTGACTGGTCGTTGTCCTTGCAATCCTTGAATCAGCTTCATACGTTCAATAATCGCATTACGCTGCTCTTGCAAACCATCCAATGATTTAAGCTGAGTATCTAAATTTTGATTTGTACTAATAATGAGTTGATTCGCTTGTTCTTGATCATTTAATTTTTGATCAAAATACATCCACCCAGAAAAAATTGATACTACGCCTAATGCTGCTACCCCAGCACAAAATGCAACGAATTGCTTCTTTTTTTGTTCTCTTAGCTCATCACGCCAAGGGAGTAAATTAATCTTTGCCATTAATCAAAACTCCTCAATGCTAAACCACATGCAACCATCAATGAGGAAGCATCATTTTCAATTTTTTTAATATCAATTTGCGGAGAAAAGCCCATTTGTAAGAATGGATTGGCAATTGTGACGCGATAGCCTAGTTTTTGTTGTAGTAACTTGGCTAAACCAGGAATATTGGCATTACCACCCGCCAATAAAATATGGTCAATCTCATTAAACTGTGATGATGAGAAGAAAAATTGCAGTGAACGCGCAGCTTGTTGCACAACTGCATCTAAAAATGGCTCAAGCACTTCCGTATCATAATCATCTGGAAGTGTTCTTTCTTTTTTCGCGCGTCCAGCCTCTTCAAAAGATAGACCATAGCGGCTTTGTACATCTTGAGTCAGCTGTCGACCACCGAACACCTGCTCACGTGTATAGATAATTTTCCCTTTCTGCATCACAGACAAGGTTGTCATGGTATGACCAATATCTAAAATACCAACTGTATTTGCGCCCATTGGTAAAGTATCTGCAAATACACTGAAAGCGCGTTCAATTGCATAGCTTTCTACATCAGCAATTTTTGCCGATAAGCTTGCAAGTTCTAGCACTTCAACACGCGTATCAACATTTTCTGTGCGTGTTGCGACTAAAAGTACATTTGCTCGATTTGGGTTCGCTAATTTGTCAGACAAAACCTCAAAATCAAGACTCACTTCATCTAATGGGAACGGAATGTATTGCTCAGCATCCATACGAATTTGAACTTCTCGTTCTTCTGCTGTCATATCCGCATCCATCTCAATGATTTTATTAATCACCATTGAAGTCGGCACAGCAATTGCTACATTCATTGTATGCGGATTCGCAAGGTTGACGACTCTTTCAAGTGCATCACCCACTGCTTCTGGATTGAGAATGCTTTTTTCTACGACACTGTTTTCAGGCAGCGGCATCACAGCATAGCTTTCAACCCAATATCTACCGTTCTTTACAGAGAGCTCCAATAACTTAACAGTTGTCGAACTAATATCGACCCCTACTAACCCCTTATTTGGTTTACGATATAACCTGAGCACAGTACATTCCTATTTATTTTTTTATCCCCAAAAATACAACTCACTAATTTGCTTTGGTCTTTAATTGATACGGATACAATATCTCATCTAACAATCCGTATGGCTAAAGGATATACTGACCATAATTAGTTTGCCATTCGCTCTTATTAAAACTTACTTATTATGAAAAAGCTATCCAGTTCTGGTATTGTTCGCCCCTTTTTTTTAATCCTTATTATTATATTAGTCTCACTTCCAATGGGATTTTATGGCATGTATCTCTATCTAGCACCTTCTTTGCCAGATATGGGTTCATTAAAAAAGGCGCCTTTATTAAAACCATTACAGGTATATACAGCAGATAATAAACTCATTGCAGAATATGGTGGCAAACTTTCAATCCCTGTGAAATATGAGCAAATCCCACCAACATTTATCCATGCTTTTTTAGCAGCAGAAGACTCTTCATTTTTTGAGCATAATGGCATTAGTTTCAAAGGATTAGGTCGTGCGATAACAGAGTCTATTACGGGTTCAGATGTTCAAACTGGCGGCTCAACCATTACCATGCAAGTCGCAAAAAACTATTATTTAAGTCCTGAGCGAACGCTCAAACGCAAACTTACTGAAATCTTTCTTGCTCGAAAAATTGAGCAAAATTTAACCAAACAAGAGATTTTAAGCTCCTATGTGAATAAAATCTTTTTAGGAAAAAATGCGTATGGAATCGCAGCGGCCGCACAAATCTATTACAACAAAAATATCAGTGAACTGACGACTGCACAAATGGCAATGATTGCAGGCTTACCCAAAGCCCCATCAAAATACAATCCTGTGGTGAATCCCGAGCGAGCGCTGGAACGTCGAAACTGGATTTTAGGTCGGATGTTACAACTCGGGTATATCAATCAAAATCAATACCAGAAAGCGGTAGCAGAGCCAATCAATTTAAATATGATTGACCGCTCAGTAAGTAATGTTTTCCCTTACATCGGTGAAATGGTTCGCTCAGAACTGATTGAAAATTTTGGTGAACAAGCAATTGATTCAGGCTATAAAGTCTATACAACCATTGATAGCGATCGCCAACGCTATGCTGAACAATCTGTTCAAGATGGTCTAGAAGCATACGATCGCCGTCATGGTTGGCGTGGTCCAGAAGCACATGACAAGCCCCTAGATCAATTTGTCCCATATGCCAATACTTATCCAGCTCAAGTGATAAAAGTTAATAATAATTCTTTTGATGCCTTGATGCAGGATGGCTCGACAGTCACCGTAAACTGGGCTGGAATGTCATGGGTTCGCCCTTACCGCAATGCCAATAGTGTTGGTGGAGCAGTATCTAATGCTTCACAAATCGTAGAAGTCAAAGATATTATTCGGTTGCGTCCAAATGAAAATAGAACCGTTCGGTCATTGGTTCAGGGTCCGATAGATCAAGGTCAATAGATTGCGTTAAATCTATGTGAGGGATCT
>ERZ724506.911-NODE-911-length-10397-cov-3.865403_pt1 | contig 10397 bp, 6 predicted proteins | sample MGYA00376039_ERZ724506 | MGnify/ENA primary metagenome ERZ724506 (study PRJEB28724, sample SAMN07190887) | wastewater metagenome | isolation source: effluent of sewage treatment plant in Hong Hong | place: USA: Christiansburg, Virginia | collected 2016-03-01 ... | reverse complement strand
GATCCTTTGATGTTTATATGTCATAAGCGAGTACCTTTAAGTCAGGTATGGATTTTTTAGGACTGTCGCTAATTTTTAAAATAAATTTATCTTGAACATGTAGTTAAAACCATTTGCCTGCTCGAATATTTGAGTCAATACAGACTCTGCAGTGATAAGGAACATCATATTCTCGTATGTCTGTTATTAAATCTTTAGGGTTGTCCATAAATCCTTTTTTAGGATGCATATATAGTTCGGCTTCGTTGATATTTTTCTTCTTTTTTACATCTAAAATTTTTCTTGCATTTGTTAAATCTCCGATTGTCCTAAAACTGAGTTTTAGGTACTTCTTCATTCTGCCAGATAAATGGTTGATCTCCTCTAAATCAATTTTTTCCACTGTTTCCATCGATAATATCTTTGGCACTTTATTCTAGATGTACATTCGAACTTCAGCTTAAGCCTTTTGTTCAAATCCAACATAGAAGTAAGGATCAAAAGAATAGTAACATTTAAAAACTTGGCCGGCTTCATCTTGAAAGTAACACAATAAAGCCATCCTCTATTATGCTTATTAAATATCGACAAAGGTCCTTGTTTTGAAGTTAGTGAGGAAAGCAGTCACATTTCTCTCTCCTTCATTAAATTTCAATCCTATTGATTATTAAAACTAGTCTTTCTACTGTCTTAGCATGTTTTCACAAAGGCGCCAAAATTATATACAATAATTATACTTTCACTTGTAATGTATCTGCAGTATAAATCCTAGGCACTTATTACTATTAAATAATATTTGACAAATTTATAACTGATTGCATATTGGCGAAACTATGATGCCATAATTTATCAAATAAAACATTCTAGTCTCATACATTATCAATAGTATTCTTTATATTTCACTACTCACAAAATAGTCTTGGCTTGTTGCTTGATCTTATTATGTTCATTCATGTGTTTTTGCAGCTGCTCAGCACTCTCAAATACTTTATAGCATTAGGTGTCACAGCTCCAGAGGCCCTCTTTGTCTCCCAGTTGGACAACTTCACAAGCGACTGTGCTGCAAAACGCGCACTCCTGTTTGTTATACATATAGCACTCGTAGCACAGGTAGTGCAGACAGGGCTTTATACAAATTCGTATCTGAATTGGAAACTGGCATTTGGGACATACTTTGGCGATCTTATTGTAACCAGTTGGGTTGATCTATCACATGTGTAAATAATGGTACTTTGAGAGATGACTTCTCGTAGAATACGATTTGACTGTCATAGGGGGGATAATTAGGGTATCTTTATGCTTCAGATGTCATGCTCTGGCAAATAAACAACGCTCTTATATTTAATAATACAGATAGCTAACTTAAATTTCAATTTTAACATATATCAAACTCTAGCTACTATAGTTTCAAAACGTATGCTATATCGAAATGGACAGCCCTCCTAGAATCGGATGATTGAAGATACCCACTAATTTTTATGAAATAATATGTATTTAATGAACAAGTTTTATTTATGAAAAGCAATAATATAATATACTTGAAAAAGGATAAACCCTAAATATAGTAAATGCGTGCAAGGACTCCACACAAAAAAGGAAGCTTATAACTTGAGCGCGAGAGAAGGCCAGACATAATCAACAGCTCATGTAACATTATGTTCATCATTTAGATGTGTTTAGTACTTCCATAAATAATTCTTTATCCAACAACAATAGCTTAACTCTCAATAATCATAGTAGCATTTTGCACAGCACTACTCAATAATCCACTGTACACCAGCACCAAGTCCAAATACAAATACCCCTCAATTATACCTAGTCTATCCATACTAAAAATAGCCAACTCGCTCTCAGTACCAAGAATAATCACATCAATTACGTCAACCCAAACAAATCAGCCAACTATTCGCACCCCAACAACTCCAGCATCCAAACCAACACCAATAAAATGTCCCTAGTTAAAAAATACATCCAGCAGGAAATGCTCCAAGCCCGCACCAACAAGTACTCCTTGCCAAAAGAAAAGGAATATAGGGAAGTTGTCATCAGTGACGAATTTATTCGCTCACATAAACTGTATAAAATGCTGAAAGAACAAATTTCAGTAGCTGATGCTCGCTTTGTTCGTTAAACCAACACTCTTAATTAAGTATTACTTTCTTTATTTTAGACTCTAGATTAATAAACTAAAAAAGTAAAAGATATCAAGGACGGAAATCATAAAATGAAAGTTTAGCTGTGGGAGCTCAAGAACCAACTTATGTAACTTAAGGGGCTAATTGAAGAAGAACAGGAATAAAATAAAAGGCTCGTCGAATAATACGATTTTGCCAATAATTAGAGATAGGGTGAATATTAATAAGGATAAGGATAAGGATAAGGATAAGGGTAGGAAGGAGATTTACAGGAAGGTGAAGATGGAGGATAAGGTGAATAATAGGGCGAAAAAGACAAACAAATAGAAAAAATAGAAAAAGCCGAAGATGATTAAGAAGAAAAGAGATAGATAGATGAAATTAAATTAGAATGCTCAAGAAATATAGACATTCTGAAGCATAACTTAGAGCAAATAAAAAATGAAGACCGATAAGAGTAGGAAAACAATTGTAGCATAGGAAGATAATAGTAAGAGATAGGAGAGTTAGAGTGCCTTTAATTGAACTAAAGTATATAGTATAAATAATCATAGAAGCAAAAATAAATATGAAATTTCAATATTATGAATTATCTATAATATGTTTCTTCTTAATATTAATGTCATTAATTTGACCTATTTTAAAATAATTGAGTATTTAGTGAAAGAAATAAAGAAAGAAATAATTAGAGATCCATTATATAATACAAATTGAAAGTAAAAAACCAATGACCAATCGAATAAAACTATCCTTGTTTCAAACTCAAAAAGAGCATTAGATCAATCGCTTATATATCTAGTAGAAGGAATTAAGGTAGTTCTGGGAATCTAGGACACTTCTTGAAATGGAATAGATTCTCACTATCAAATAATAAAAGTTAATTCAGCACATTTGGCAGTACTTCTATTTCTACTTGACAAATAGGAAAAATGCTAGTCACAAGGAAGCCTATTACGTATGCAAAAACAAATCCTCCCCGCAATCAATCGGCAGTGGATCGTCAAATAGTCATAATTAAACTGTCTATGATAATGCAAATGCCAACAACACTGCAGATATTAATCATAATATTGTTAATGACACAGTCATTATGTACTGTTATGATTGCAAGATATTTAAGAGCGCCCTCTTCAGTCGGGAAGATAACGAAATGCTGAGTTGCTTTCTGCTCAGGTATAAGATTTCATCAGGATTACTATTGACTGACGATGGGAAGCCGCAGGAGATATATGAGTTCCTCAACCCCAACTTATACTCTGATTTAAAAGCGATAATAAAATGTAAAGCCAGCTGTCTACTCAAAATATACTCTTTGTTCAAGTAGTTACATATCGAGCCTATCAATGGGGATGTCGCCATCCTCACTGATGAATACTATTACCGATTTATTTATACTTGGACTCATTATTCGCAGAGCTGGGAAGTCGAGCCCATGATTCGACATTTGTTTCGAGGCTTCATGATACTGCTCCAAAACCAAATAGCGTTATCATTCATTGGCACCTTAACAGAAAAATAGAAGGAAATCAGGAGATATGAAAAGCCTGTAGCTGTTTTCCTGAAGCCAAAGCTCAAAGAGACATATACGATGGTGGAATAATAGCTCGGAGATGTGGAGTGGAATACTTTAAAAGTGAGTGCATTCAAGTTTAAGTATAGAATCACTGAGGATGAAAGCAAATTTCTCTGTTTTAGAGTGAAGGAGGAAGATTCATTTGATACCAATATGCACTTGAAATTGGAGGAATTAGGAATGGAGGACCAAAAGATATTGATGGCATTTGATAAACTCAGAGGGAATTGGCAAGATATCTAACTATGAATAATTTTACAATCTTTTTTTACATCTAATACAAATACATTATATGATCCTTCGATTATGTTTTAATTTGCTAAAGTAGAAATATTAAAATCAATTAACTAAAAAAATAAGAAAACAATCGAATCAAGGGAATTGTTGGTGAGAAATTTTTTTATATGTCATAAATTGTGGCAAGTATCTCTCCTCATTTGATGAAATATCTTCTTCCACATATTAAGATTAACTATATAGCCTTTTTCTCTTGACTTCCTCGATTTAGCTGTAAGGATTTTCGAAATATTATTCGATGACTAAGAATACGGTGCAGATGAAAAATTATAGAAATTTGAGGAATCTTTCTTTTATTTAATTCTTTTATTTTAACTAGGAAATATTAACTATTTTCAGATTCAAAAATCTAATCTTGGAGTCTTAAAATATAGATTAATAATTCCCCTTGACGAAATTATTTGAAATTTTGATGAGCTGCTCTTTGGCTATTAAAGAGGGATATTCGATTTCTAAATATTTCTGCCAGGCCAGGTAGGCGAGATATTTCAGCTAAAGAGCAACAGTCCTGGTTGTATTTTATTAGATGAGAGTAAGAAAATTTGTCAGTTTTTATTCTTTCATCAAGTATTTTTAGAATAACTTCTTTTCATACTAACATAAATATTAAATAGAAGGATGGACTGACTAATATTTTTTGAACACCTCAAATCTTAACTCTACATCTCCGGTTTACTTGAATACGGATTCTATAAAATTCTATGACTCAATTCGAAAGGCTTTTTCATGTTCATCCATAAAACTACTTTCAAAACTGATATTCCAGTCTCTACTAATTGTTTTCCAAGGTTCAGAGTGGAGGTCTTCATGGTGGAGTGGCTTCAAACAAGTTTTCAGAGATATTTATTTCCCACAGGCCATGTAATTGTCGCAGTCTATGTGTTTTAAGTTTGTAAGCACGAGTTAAGTTAGCCCATCAAAATCTTATTCTTTATTTGAGATATATTGGGTTGGCTTTTATGACATTTGATATAGATTATATGAGTGAAAATAAAGCTGAAGAAATAAATAAAGATTTTATAGTTGGCCTGGTGGATAGAAAAATATTAATGAGCAATTGGGGATATCGAATTCGAAAAGTGAGGGGAAGGAAATAAAAAAATACTTTTTTTATGATTCTTATTGTTTGTTCACCGTTTTCATGTGTTTGAATTATATTCAAAAAGGTAAATTATGGAAGCAAATCTTGCGTTTTAGCACTAATAATTGACAGAAACATTCAAAATTCTCTGTCTGGCTAAACTAGATCATTACAGTTCAATATTTAGTTTATTTAATTTTCGTTAATATATTCTGGAATTTGTTTTCTATACATTTGCTGATCATACAAAATATACGAAATCAACACAGCCCTTAACCAAATATTCAATGCTTCTTTTGATAGTTGACCAATAAATTCATTTTTATTCGAGATGCTATTTTAAAATTTCCTTTAATAAAAATTGAAATATGCTTTCGATTTATATAATAAAGTACTCAACAATCAACTCCGAAATAGATTCTTAATGTAATTAGTTTTTGCTTTATATTTCTATCTTTTATTTTTGTTTCGTTTTATGCACAGTTTTTCTGTACCTTTTTTCCAATCTACTATTATAAAATAGGTCATAAGATCCTCGTATGCAATTATTTTTACTTCTTTTATAATCGATGATTTGCTGTCCAATTTTCTTCACTTTTTTTGTCACCATCCATGCCATTTTGTATGTCTGGTCAAAAGAATAATTAAAATCAGTTGTAAGGTGATGAGTAAAGATTAGAATAGCGGTTATATTTAAAAATGAAGAAAAATTGAGTATGAGGATTAAAAATTGTTGCATAGTATAAATCTAGATATTTTATATTTTATTGATAATTCAAATAAATAATATAGAGCCTATAAAAGAGAAATTAAAGACCATCATGCATAAATAAAAAAATTTTTGACATGGATTTATATTGTCAAAGATAAATTTATTTTCATTATAAAATGACCGCCTTTTATTCTTAATTAAAATAACTACAAAAAAATCAATTTATAATTGTCAGGAATGAGATCAGATCGAGTAAGTATTGAGTAGGCTCACCAAATGATGCTAAAATATTTCGCATCGGGCTACAACTTAAACCAAGTAGTAGAGCAGTTCAAATAAAGGTAAATTTAGGATGTATGTAGTCGCTCATCGATGGTTGTGTTATAATCACTGAAGCAATCACTGAAAGAAATCTTGATAGAACTGGAAGGAGAAATCTACATGGCGAAGTACATAAAAACATTACGGATATACGATAACATCAATGTGACTAAAATAAAAGACTAAATAATTCATTTGAGTGATATACTCAATGCGTGTAAGATAATTATTATGTAGAAACTGGGTTTGACTTCTTAATTTATTACAAATACAAACATCAATTTGTCATCCTCTCTCGCAACCAGCTTATTGAAGTGCCCGTCTAGCCTGTCACCTCAAAAAAAAAATATGCCATTTACGAAGCTTTTCTTGACTATTTCTAAATAAAAGGTGCTTTTGATAAAAAAATATTTTTCCAAATTCCTTCAAAAGGACACTAAGAACTTGAATCTATGCACAATTAATATTCTTCTTAAGAAATGAGGTAGATTCTTTAGTGGTATGAAAAATACGGAGGCAGTGTAGATCAGATATGCGAAAAATTGAAGTAAAGAGGATATGAATACAAAAAATACGAAAAAAATAGAATAAGGGAACTACTAATTGAAAATATTGCTATTGGAATTGGCAGAGTCTATAAATTAAGCAATAACTTAGAGAAATTTTCTGGATGCCCTTGGAATAAATTTAAAAAAATTCATATCAACATGATGAAGAGTTTTAGCTTTTCAGAAAAGTTAAAGATGCTTAAAGCAGCAATTTTGGACTCAATCTAGGATATAGAGGTATATGAGATGTGCTAAAAAATTGGGATTCGATACCGACCTGTGGGCTATCCCAAATGGGTGAAAGACAATAGCCATGTCAATTTATATAAGAGTGAAAAATAATCCGTAATAAGTATAATAAGAAATGAAATGAGGGGAATTATGAGTTCTGAATTGAGAAAATCGAAAAAAACACCGAAATAGTATGAATAATTATGAGCATTATAATATGAATGATGATATTAGATAGTAAATAACAATTTAATGTATTAAATTATCAATAGTAGTCTTTTTGTTTGTACTTCGGACTTTTGTAAAAATTTGATTTTTGTTGGTGTTTGTCTTGCTATCTGGGCGAAAAATAGTCTTCCCTTTACCTAAAATCCTATTTAAGCTTCTCTTTAAAACGAGGGCTCTTCACTGAGTACGACTGATTCAGGTTATTTGTATTTTGATTTTTATCTAACTGTATGCTGTGGTTATTTGAACTCTCGCAAATGTATGATGAGTTGTGTGTACTATTATTGGAACTATTTGGCTTATTTTACCATTAAGACCTATTTATTGAAATTATTTGCTTGAGTTTCTATTTACTTTTATTTTCTCCTAGATTTTAATTGATTTCAATCTCTATTTTTTTCTCTTTGACCGACAAGTTTTCTTGATTTCTGGGAGAGGTCATGGGAGATGTTAGGCTTGAATTGTTGGAAGGCTAAGGAGGCTGATGCATGTATCTTTAGACAATTTTCTCCCTAAATATAGGAACTTATACTATTCTTTACCTGTAGACTATCACTTATTTTTCAACTTATTTAATTATCTACACTGGAACTGGGACTTATTTTAATTTAATTCTCTCAACAAAAACTGGCTCCATCTTTTTATTGCCCTTTTATATCACTAATTTTAGCCTGTCCAGAATGCTGTCGATGTTTTCAGCTTCTAGCATACCCATTATCTACTTGACTAGTTTTTTAATTCCTGATCCGGAATTTACTGAATCTATGCTTCCTTCATTTATTTTTTTCAACTTCGACTCGCTACTTTTTTAGCTTTGGTTGCATTTACCATTGACACTGGTATCATCAGTCTATTCTCCCTCGCCAGTCAACTACTTGTTCCCAATAAAATAACGAATATATTATCTCAAATATTTTATTTCGAGTTGCAGTTGACGGATAAGCTTCTGTTGGTGATCTATCATCGACTCATAATCGAGGATGGGCAATATAATTTTTTTAGGGGTCTAGATCCCTAGTATCTCATTAGATAATCTGTGTCCCTTCGTTTGCATTTCTATTTGATTTTACACTTATATATAACATGAGAATTTTTAACATATTTTTCAATTGGATATTTAAAATATTCATAAAATCATAATTTGCTCTTGGATTCGCTTACAATTGTTGCGTCTGAGTTAGAGATTTACTTTATATTTGAAATTTGTTCCTAATCTATTCCAGCCATCCCCATTGCCTTGGATTTGAGCCAGGCGTAAAAGATAATTGACCACTTGATGACAACTTTTATTAAAAATAAAATCAAGATAATTGGCGAAGTAATCATGAAAATAATTTTACTTATTGATTTATTTTACCCTGGGTACTTTGCTTTTAATATCTCAGATGTTGGGAACTCTCTTCTTAATATTTCGTCATAGAAACCATACCCATCGACTAAATTATGCTTCACCGCATCCTCTCCCATCATTACAGTTTAGAGAGAATTGTAATCCAATTACAATAATTTTTTATTATCTTACTTTCCTTACTAATTTTTCACTGTCTTTTCTTCAGTTCTTTATTATTCAAGACCAGGATATTTACTTTTCAAGGGGCTCACACCCCAAAATTATTTTCTATTTTTGAGAGCTTCCTTGAATATTCTTTAGCCTATGTCTACATCTTAATATGAAGGTTGCTAAAAAGTGCTTTTGTTTGGGATAGGAAACAAATTGAGGAATTTAGTAAAAAGTTTTTCATTAGACAGGTTGAGAGTTTTTTTTAAGTTGAGCTTTTTATATAAATTGCTCATAGATATGTGTATTTTGTCAGGTCTTAGTCGATAGATAGTCGTGGGATATGTATATATTTTATCTGAAATGGATAGCAAATAGTAAGACTCTAAGATAGAATAAATTTTACATAAAGTTATATTCTCATGAGTGAAACCAATGATGGGAATGTTATGGGCTGAACGAAAAGATTTTAAAAGTTGGGCCATACTATCTACCATCACAGGAGATGTGCTGGGAAGATTCACTACGATTCCCACAGCTGCTGGTCGAAGTCTTGAATATAAATTGAATTTTTATGCCAGCTCTGAGATGCTACTTTCAGTGACGGGTTTATTTAAATGGAAGACATGGACGATTGAACGAAATTTTGACATGTTCGATTTTCCTTTTTGTTGTAAACTTAATGATATTTATATTTTCTTTGATATCAATTTCAATTAATTTGCCCATTCTTAAATTTATATATTACAAGTTATAATTGAAAATTATCTTTTCATTAAATGATTTTTTTATAATAAATAAATTTTGCAAAATTTAGTTACATTTTTTTTATTATGGGTTTTTATTATGGAGGTTTTATCATCTAGCCTAATCATTTCTATCTTACTTTCCAGACTTATTTACCAAAAGCACCAGTTTTCTATTTTTTAAGATCTAAGAACAATTGAACATATTTTTAGTTAAGTACCAAAGAAATATGCTATTATGCTTGAATTTACAAAATGAATAAAAAAAGGGTGGCCCTTGCAACCGGTGAAGATCACTCAGACCTACCATTCTCGACCAACCTTTCGGCAATCGAGAATGGTCAGCAGCAAAGGTTGCCCCTCACCACCAATAGTCTGATATTAAAGTGTATAATAGCATTGAAAAAATAAAAAGCAGATAATAATGGGTCTCAAATATTGGCTAAAAAGAATCAATATCTTTCTGCATTAAGAAAGAGAAGAAAATCAAGTGCCAATGATATATTATCTATGGTTAATAATTTATTATATGATGATAAAAACAAGTAAATTACTTTCAACGACTCTCAGCCTTAGCAGGAGGATAAAAAGTCATTAATTCCCACGCTTAACAACATCGCACATCCAATATTATTTGACCTGTAAACCAAAACTTATCCTCAACTAGAGAAGTACTTATTGTTTTACATCTTCATCAAATCCAAATCAGGTTTCCTTATTATAGGAAGTTGAAGCCAAAATACTCCAAGTGATTAAAAACTTCAAACCATCTTTATTTTAAGCTAATTCAGGCTCTTTCAATAGTTAGATGCCAATGGATGAAATCGACAAAAATGAAAATCAAAGAAAGGGAAGACTGACAAGAAGTACTTTGTTCATATAGATGGGCTTCGATTCTCTAGATGTGACTGAGATGATAATTTCGATGGAATAAATATTTGGAATTGAGCTGACTGACCAAGAATCATTGAAAATAGATAGCTATGCAAAAGCCGTGGATATATTTTTCTCCAAAATAAATGCCAAAATTATGAATAAAATGGTCGAA
>ERZ724506.909-NODE-909-length-10399-cov-7.924594_pt1 | contig 10399 bp, 6 predicted proteins | sample MGYA00376039_ERZ724506 | MGnify/ENA primary metagenome ERZ724506 (study PRJEB28724, sample SAMN07190887) | wastewater metagenome | isolation source: effluent of sewage treatment plant in Hong Hong | place: USA: Christiansburg, Virginia | collected 2016-03-01 ... | reverse complement strand
ATATAGTATAATTCTATCTAACTATAAATACGAAAAAATGATAAAGAAAACTAACTGATAATATTTTAGAATAAATAGAGTGATATAAAGATCAAATATTTCAACTAACAAATTGAATATTTGACCAAAAGACTTTAACTTATATCATAAACGAGTATAGTTTATCAGCAAAAAAAAGAAGAGTTGTAGAGCTTGTAAAAGGAATACCATAAGCAAAATAAAGAGTATTTTTAGTGCATTAAAGAGAAGACCAACTTCTGCTACTTAGATAAGGAAAAAGATTTAAACTAAAAAACACAACTAAATGAATGCTTCATAAGCAAATAGCAAAGAATTCTTCATAACAATAAAATAATCCTAAAAAACTTAAATAACATTAACATATAGTTATAATAATATATTTAAGAGAATAGACAATATTTCTTAATTAAATAAGACAAAAAAATTCTTATGGAAAGTACATAAAAATCAAGCTCTAAATTTTTTAAAAGTAGTCTATGCGAAGTTGCTTTATATTAAGCTTAAGAAAAAGAATTATTAAATCAACTTTAAATAAATAAATAATAGTTATAAGATATCAAAGATAAGTGACTTTAAGATATTTAAGAGCTTGGCTTTCTTAAATAATAAAAACAAAAAATAGCTACTAAAAATTTCATCATTTAAAGCACAATATAAAAGGAAAACAAAAATAATAATATTCAATATAAATAAACAACAACTAAAAAGCTTCCATAAGTGTACATTAATATGGAAGGAAATCCACAATGTTTTCCAAATTTTGGAATTTAAAAAACAGTTTCTAAAATAAAAAACTTCAAATCAAATTAATTAATATAATTAACATAAATTTATCTATAATAATTATGTATCTATTTTAATTACAATAAATTCTTAAAGCATACCAATAGAGATACTATGTCTTGGCATAAAGACCATAATAATAAATGTTATAAATTAAATCCTAAAATTAATTTCTATAAATTATAATGAATTAATAAATCCTAGAATAAATAAAGAGCCTGAATTGAGAAAAATAACACATAGATTAGAAAATCAATAATCTTCTACTGAATTTCTATAAGGTTGATTAAGAAGATATAATGAAGGTTTCTTCTATCAACCCTTACTCAAGACTCATGGCTTTGTAGAAAATGAATATTGTTTAAAACTATTAAGAAATCTCTAATAAATGTATTGTGGTTATAGGAGTTGGGGGCGTGGGCTCAGTATACTCTGAAATGATGGTTAGATGCGGAGTAGGAAAGCTTATCCTAATAGACTATGATAGACTTGAGCTATCAAACATGAACAGACTTTTTTATCAGCCAGATCAAATAGGCCAATACAAAGTTGATGCCGCTAAAAGCACATTAAACAACATCAATCCAAATGTTGTAATAGAGGCGAGAAACCTCAATATAAACAATAATGATGACTATAAACAGTTTTAACAAATAATAGAAGAAAACAATATTGATCTTTTAATATCATGCGTAGATAATTATGCTGCATGAATAACCATCAACAATATATGTAACTGAGTGGACTTGCCTTGGATAGAAAGTGGTGTCTCTGAAAATGCTCAAAGTTGTCATATATAATTTATGCTGCCTGGTGAGACCTCTTGCTTTATGTGTATTCCTCCACTGGCTGTTACTGATGATAGTGAGAGTTAGATCTAAAGAGAGGGTGTTTGTGCAGCTTCTTTACCTACTACGATGGCCATAACTGCAGCTCTTCTGGCCCAAACAACTCTGAAATATTTATTAAGATTTGGAGTTATAAATTTTTACCAACAGTTCAATGCTCTTAATGATTTCTTCTATAAGTAAGAGATGCATCCAAATGATTAGTGTATTGACAATAATTGCAGAAGCTTATAAGACTAGAAGAATAATGATAAAAAGAGATTAAATAATATTTATATGTAGAACCAAGCTCATTTGGATAAAAAGTAAATTGTCTAAGAAGAAGACTCTAGTTATGACTAGTATGATATTGAGATTATTGAGGACTCTGACTAAATAGCTTAGGAAGCAAAAACTCATTTCAAAAAAGAAGTTAGTTTAGAATAATTGAAATCCTAGCTCAAAAATCTGTGTGCTAAATAATATCTTAATTATGAAGTATTTTTGTTAATGAGGCCACTAAATATGCAACCATAAAGTCATTATCTTAAATGACTTAGAATTTGCTCTCCATTTCTGCCAGACAAATAAATACATTAATTTTTCAATGCTCGTTTATATTCTCAGCATGCTCCACAGTCTCAGTTAACTAAGTTATTAAAGTAGCAGCATCTATATAGCTACTCTTTAGAATGACATTTATCTGGTTCAGGCTCTGAATAAAGTCATTGTGCTAGATTATATGTATTATCTCTTTAGCTGCTTTTTAAGTCAAGTAGCCTGTATTTCTACATAGATCTTCAATACTATTTAGTTAGGATTTCTGCAAGTAACAACTCTATAGTAAATTTATGGCCTTTCTCATATCTCCATTTGCAATTTACAAAACTTGTATCAAAGCGTCTTAGCCAATTTAAAAGCTCTCTGCTTAGCAAATATCATTTAATCATTATATAGCCTCATGCTCTTATATTTTCTTAAATTTAAACCTTGTGCATCTCGAAATAAGAGCAGGTATAATATTGGATATGTAGTTGCATATAAGACAGAATCATGTCGTCTTAGAGTATTTCTCCATCATTCTTCTTAATGCAGCTTGGGCATCTTTAGTCATAGCATCGGCCTCGTCTAATATGATCAGCTTAAAAAAATACTAATTAGAGTTTTGCAAAGGTGGGGATGACTCTGCAAACTATTTTATCTAATTTCTAACAACTCCTATGCCTCAGTCGTTTGATGCATTAAGCTCTAGTACCATATGTCAAAAGACACCTTGGTAGATTTACTTAGCACATGCTAGGATGGTCGATGTCTTTCCAGTGCCTGCAGGCCCATACATAATTATATTTGGAAAATTTTGCTCATCCATATAGGTCTAAAGTGTATGAATGATTTGCTAATGAGATATTAGGTCATTCATGTTTCTTGGTCTGTACTTTTCGATCCAAGGACTTGAGTTTATTTAGGACTAATTAAATTAAAGCATTATAAATTATAGTTATAAAATAAAGTATAAATAACAGCTATTAGTTATCAATATATTTTATAGCATCTTCGTTGATTTGCAGCCTGAGTAGCTATAAGAACTGCTGGTATTTTTTTATGCTATTTATTTTCTCATCTTTGTCGTACTAATAAAGCTAGGAAAATGAAGTAATGTCTTGCTGAAAAGATACGCTTTTTATTTTGGATATTATTTTGGATTTTAAAAGTAATTTTATTATTTCTTTGGATAGAATAAGTCCTTAGATTTTAAGCTATATTTAGTCTTATAAAACGAGCTAAAGGAGTAGGTAGAAATCTGATTGATTATAACCTTACTAATTGTCAAACTATATAGGCTACAAAATGAGGTCCTCAATCATTTGTTCATATATATACTCAGCTAAAACACTTGTACTAAAATGAATGCTAAGATCATATAAGTACTTAATTATTAGTGTTGTTTATCCACTTTTAAATACGTTAATGTTTAATATGTCCTCAATTATTTAAATAAGGTTTTTTATCACAGCATCTTTCTTATATATAATATAACAAATGTAATGCTCTTTGAAAAGCTCCTCAGCTTCCTACTTACTATTTTCCTAGCTTTTTAAAATTACAAATTTATCAAAGCAGCTTTAGGAATTATCCAAGAATCTTTTCTAAGCTTGAATTTAATAAGAATATATATCATATTTATTTGCTATAATATCCAGCTTAATGCTACTTGTGTCGTTTTCAAGAGCTGACAAAGTCGCTTGAAATTATTTGAAAAACTCTCTTTAACTTTCCTGCATGGCTTCTTGATCACATTTTCTAACCCAAAAAAATATAAGTATTATAAGGTGCTATAGTATCATTCAATATATAATCATTTAACAACTATTTAAAATAATAATAAATGAGTCTTCTATTATGGGAGAAAAATGAGAAACTTTCTCTGAAAAACGGCCCACACAAAAAAATAAACTTTGTTTGAAAATAAAAATACGAATTTAAAGAAAAATAAGACAGCTTATGAATAATAGGCTCTTATAAAGGAGACTGGCTTGAGGATTAGAGAAACGGTTTTGGGGAGCAAATTTATTAGAATGGTGATAAGTATATTGGTTATTGGAAAGAGAACAAATGAGATGGAAAAGGATGCTTATATGTTCTCAATGAATTTGGATAGTTTGAAAAAAGTTACTCTGGAGATTGGAAAGCGAACAAAAGAGAAGGAAGCGGGGTCTAGTTTTATTAAAATGATGATTGATATGAAGGCACTTGGGTCTCAGACCAGCTTAGTGGCCTAGGAAAGTTTATAACACCTGATAGTAAATATATAGGGGAGTACTATGACAATAAAAAGAATGGTTTTGGAATTGAGATAAATAAAGATGGGGTTTAATTTTTAGGTTTTTGGAGAGAAGGTTTTAAGGAAGGTTTTGGCTGCTGTAATTTTAGTTCTAAATAAAAAGTATTGATTGGATTCTGGAAAGACAATCAGTTTGTTTATGGACAAGCTCATCATTCTTAAGAGCTTGAGATACTTTTGAGCCAATACTAACTTAGTCTATGTATTGAGGAATAGGAGGGCTCTGGAAATGCAAAGGAAATGTTTGAGAAATAAAGATTATGGGTGGCAATCAAAATATTAGCTGAAAATATTGATATATAATAATAGCAGTCTTTAGTTGAGTTAGTGTAAAATAAGTAGATAATAAATAGCAATATAAAATATATGATTGATTATTTAGAAGAAGGTATAAACTAAGAATAAATAAACCTTATGTAAAAGCTTTTAGTTTTTTATTTAGAGAATGAAAGAGAGAATCAAATAACAGAATAATAATATTTAAAATAAATAATGATTTTTATGCTTATTAAGAAAAAAGCTGTATGTTTGCAGTGATAAAAATTGCCAATAAAACTACCAAAGAAACACTCAGGTAAATTATTCTTAATTTTGTTAGCTGTTTTATTCAATAAAAATAGCTGAGATTTAGCGCAAGCTTTTTATTTTACTGGCAAAAAGTTACCTAATAAAGGTAGTATGATAGAGCCGCTGATATTTACAAAGAAAATGAAGTTTGGTATCACATAGGTTATCAAAAAAGAAAGGAGTATGAGAATAGCTGATACAAAATAACTAATTATATATTTTCATATATTACTTTCAGTTTTTAAATATGCTCTTATTCTTGGTATGTCTAATATAGAAGTATTGATAGGAAATAAGCATATGTTATTAGTTATGAACACAAGACTTATATAGGCTATCGACAGAATTTTAATGTACAAGTATTCCTCTGACATACTTATAAGCAGTATAGTTTTGATATTATTAAAGTATTTCTTTTTAATTTACAAAATAAGAAAGTATTCCTATAATTATATAGCACCATAAAACGAAGCTAAATACTGATATAAATAAATACTTAAAATCCCTGTTGCTTTGAAGCTCTCCTCTAATTGGAAGCACTAATGATATTCCTGATATAGCAAAATATGCCTATATAAAGAACATTAAAAAGTTCTTAATATCAAAGTACAATATTTGTTCATTAAGATCATTCTGGGTGGTCGTCAAATATATAATATTGTATACTAGAATTGATATGAAAATAATTACAAAAAATAGTGTAGAGAATAAAGACAAATAGCCAAAGAGCGTCAAGCTTTAAACCAAATTAACGATCAAGGAAATCCCAAACATAATAGCTAAAACTACTATTTCATTGGGACAATTCGACCCTGAAATATCACTACAAAATAAACTAGTAAAATATTCTCTTGAAAAAATAATACAGCTTATGAATCCTTAAATGAGAGAAAAATGTAAAAATATCTCTATGAAATATTTACCAGCATTTCCCCAAACCAACTGACCAATAGACTCTAGTTTGAATCCCTTAAACTTACTATGGTCTGCAATCTCAAGCAAAAGATACACTCCTTATAAGGTTATTAGCGCTACAATTATAAAGCCAAATATTCCAGCTATGGGGCCTATAAGAGAAACGGAATAATGCAATGACATTACTCCAATTCCAACAAAGGCTCTAAATAAATCAAAAGTTAAGAGCATTATTTACCCAATAGTTGGGAGCTTGGTATTCTTTGTTCGCAGTCAACCTACAACTGCTCTAGTAATTGAGAAATCTTGTTCTAAATTAGATATATTTTCATATATTTTTAATTCATCAGCGTTTTCGAAATTCATTATAAATAAAAATTTATATTATCTAAAATATTTCTTAATTATTTAATAGACAATTAAAATATTTGTCTATGAAAGATAGGCATTTAAATTAGTATACATAGTGTTATAAAATCTTTAGAATATTACTCCATAATTAGTCAAGAGCTGAAAAATTGAATAAGAAATTAATCCTAAAAATAACGAAGAGACTCAATTTATTTTACACTATTTTTATGCATGATAATAAACTCTTATTAAATCAATATCTCTTTATCTAAATAATAAATACAAAATATTATCTTATAATGGTGGACCAGCTGACCGAGGAGCAAATTGCCGAGTTCAAAGAAGCCTTCAGTTTATTTGACAGAGATGGAGACGGCTCTATAACTTCTAAGGAGCTTGGAACCGTTATGAGATCATTGGGACAAAATCCGAGTGAGGCAGAGCTGTAAGACATGATAAACGAGGTTGACGTGGATGGTAACGGCAGTATAGATTTTCCAGAATTCTTGTCTCTAATGGCCTGAAAAATGAAAGATACTGACACAGAAGAGGAACTTGTTGACGCCTTTAGAGTTTTTGATAGAGATGGAAACGGTCTTATATCTGCCGCAGAACTCTGACATGTGATGACTAACCTAGGGGAAAAGCTTACTGATGAGGAAGTAGATGAGATGATCAAAGAGGCTGATCTGGACGGAGATGGCCATATTAACTATGAAGAGTTTGTGTGAATGATGATGGCCCAGTAAAAATTTATAAAAATATATTTTTTCTTATAATTTTAATGAAATAAAAGTCTGTTGTTTAAAAAATTTAAAACGAAAATCTAAATTTTTAAAATGCAGAAAAAAATGTCTCAATTTAAGACAAAAATATAAACAGAAAGGAGATAAAAGAATAAGATGCAATTCCTTGGGTTACTGAGCTTAATATATTGAAATAAAAGAACTAGTTTGTAAACAAATAAAAACTACCATAGTAATATATTATTGAGTTTGTTAACATGAAAAGTACTAAGGAAAAGAATAGATGTGAGATTGATATCAATGAGCCTATTTTTGAAGCTCAGCCCTAAGTAATATTGTTCAATGATTATTCCAATATGAAAATGCAGACCTAGTAAGTTAGACTATGAAACAAAGACAGTTAATCATGATGGGTCTAAATAGAGTCTTTTAATTCAAAATGGATTTAAATATAGAATTAAGAGTTAATGGAAAACCAGTAAGAAAAGTCATAGAAAATTGCATCTGGCTTGGATTTTGTCTTTAACATAATATTTATGCCATAAGAAATCAAGGACTATGAATATGATCTTATTATTAAAACAGAGAGAGAGAAGTTTATTCTGCCAATAAGATGTACAGCTATTTAGTCTTAAGTTGACTTTCCTGATGAGATTGATTTTGGTGCTAATTGTGCTGTTAATTTTGAGAATAAGAAAGTTGTTATGATAAAAAATGTAAGCTGAAAATAAATAGACTATTCATTAGAGATTTAAAGTAAGGATTTTAGAGTTGATAAAGCTCAAGGGCAATTGCAGCCAGAATAAATTGAGTATATTAAATTTATATACAAGCCATAAAAAGCTGAGTAATTATAAGAAGATGCTTATCTATATATAGACAATGTTAAATGTAGGTTTAGTTTACTTGGAAGGTCTTCTAACTAGCCAATAATAATAGCTAATAAAAATATAGATTTTAAAGACACTTTTCTTGGCATGAAAGACTAATAAATATTGTTAGTAAAAAATGACTACTACAATAAAGTTGTTTGTACATGCAATAAATATTCATCCAAATAAGAAGAAGATTAAATATGAAATTTATTAAGACAAAAAGCTATTAAAGATAGAGACTCGAAAATAAATTCAATAAATAATTAAGACGGCAATTATCTTCTTTCTTAGTAGACAATATAAAGAAAATTTGATGATATTTTGAGCAAGATAGACAAAGAGTAATTTCTATATGAAAGTGACTGCATTGAGATAATCACTCCAGTCAATGAGATCTATCCAAGCTAGGAGAAATAAATATTTATTTAATTCAAACCTAGTTAAAATATTTTATATTAAGACAAGATATATCTAGACATATCTTCCTAAGAGAGCTGAATACCAATAGAGGTGAAAGGCTATGGGCTAGGACCATAAATTTAACTATCGACAAATTTTATATTTATTGGCGAAATTTAAGTCAAAGAGTAGAGATAGTTTTCTCTTTAAATAGAGAATGTAGGCTTAATAGGCTCTCATATAACTATTGATTAGGCTCAGGATAATTTAGTTAAGTTCAATATGACTAACATATTTTTATAGCCTTAACAAAAGATAGAATTAACAATGAACTTTTCTACATTAAAACATGGATAAATAAAAGAGTAGGTTTTCTTCTAGGTAAAGGATAATCTTTAGTCATAGGTATTGGAAATTAATGGTCATGCTTTGTTGCCCAGATTAACTTTCATAGAAAAACATAAAAAATTAGATACTTTATCTTTTGGATTCATATAGTAAGTTATGTTAAGCATAGATAACTAATCATGTGTTGATTATGAGTATAGACTATGAGTGAGGGAAAATTAGGATTTGTAGTATAATACTATAAGCATTATGAATCCAATTAATATTATATAAAAAATAAGCAAGGAAGAAATTCTGCTTGAAATAGTATCAAAAAATGTTGGTTGCTTCTAGTTTGATGTAGTACTTGATCTTATTGACATAGAGAATGATATAGACACTATGGAAATAAATTATGAAACTAAAGACTCAGAAATTGCCTTAGAAAAATAAATGATAAATTTTGATAATATTTTTATTGATTTTTAGACAACATAAAATTTGCTATTATAAAACATATCCGATTAATTTGCAAGATTTAAACTATAATTTTTTTAGGAGAATATTTAAAGTAGTTACAAGCTTACGTTTGATTATGACACTAATGAGATTGCTCCTCATGATAGCAAATAAATAAAAATTAATATTATAGGATAGAAGCTAGACTTAATTGAAGGAGATATTTTATTAATATTAGATTCCGAAAGTGAGTAGCAATATCCCATTAAATTCTAAGCCAAGTGTATAGGGCCATAAATAGAGATTTTATAAAAGTAAATAGATTTTGGGCAAATCCAAGCCTTATAAGAGTTTGCAAAAGAACTAATGATATTCAACAACAGTCTTATAGAGGCTTAATTGTATATAAATACAAAGTCATAAAAATCAATCTTTAAATCCTCCATTAAAAAATATACTCTTTAGCCAAAGGAAAAGTTCATAATAAATATTATTTGTAACTCTGATGATATTGGAGACAATAAGGACTATTTGATGATAAGTGTTAAGAATAGTGATGACATTAGAATCAAGCTAAAAGCAAAGACAATTGGTTCAACAATAATTTGTCAGGATATTTACTAATATGATTACAATGTGTTATATACTTTTAATTGAGTTTAAAAAGAGTTCTTGATTGAGAATAAGGGCTGATAATAATACATTCTTAAATGGTAGTAAACAGCACCAAAGAATAATTAAGAGGATAATAATTAGAAGTTTTTTGAAATCTTTCCTGAGAGCTTAGCAATTTCTTAATACTCTTCTGCAAAAATAACTACCACAGCTACTAGCTAGCAAATTGGAATTTTTGAGGAGAATTTTTAGCTTTTAGGATAAATTGAAAATGATTGAAAATTTGTTTAAATTTTATAAGCTAATTTTAAGGCGGATTTTTAATAACCTAAATTAAGCCTTAATACAAAGGAAATATAATTTTCTTATAAATGGAACGAGAAAGAAGAAAATAAAATGCAAGAATAAAAGATATTAATTACAAACGAGGGTTAATTAGTTGCAAATATTAAGCTTGATATTTTATCACCATTTTATTTGGAATTAGAAACTACTATGATTTAACCACAACAAATACAAGAAATATCTATATAATTTGATCCTTATTTCTGTGATGACAAAATCACAAAATAAGTTCAAGAAAAATTGATGATAAAATTCTTGGATCATCCAAAATAATTCTAACTTGATATCAGGGCAAGTCTTTTTTATCCCAATATAGCTTTAGATAAA
>ERZ724506.906-NODE-906-length-10410-cov-5.580686_pt1 | contig 10410 bp, 5 predicted proteins | sample MGYA00376039_ERZ724506 | MGnify/ENA primary metagenome ERZ724506 (study PRJEB28724, sample SAMN07190887) | wastewater metagenome | isolation source: effluent of sewage treatment plant in Hong Hong | place: USA: Christiansburg, Virginia | collected 2016-03-01 ... | reverse complement strand
CTTTTAAATATCCTTCTTACCAGAATTGATGATTTTGTTGATCTAATACAATTAATCAAAAACTGAAATTCCATTTCCTCTATTACTATTCTATCCTGGCTTAACAATCCAAACATTCTTACAGTCTTTTCTATTTTGATTAGCTTTAAAATGTTTCAGAAACTATTTGTATGACTAATCATTCACTCCGTTTTAGCCCACATGAAAAGTTAAAGGAACAATATTAAACAGGTCTTTTTTTGTTAATTCACAATATTTCTTTAAGTTATAGTAGAGAGCCTTTTTATTACCAATATAATAGTTAAATTATAAATGATTGTGAACCTTAAAACTTTTAGGCTAGGTCGTGTTTATTAAGAGATGAGGTAAGAATTTTCTTCTGTTTTAATATACCTGATATCTCTAATGGTTAACAGTTGATGACTCAAGTAGCTTTAAATAATTCGAATATAATTTAAATTCGTGATTAGTCATTATTTTTAAAATAGAGTTTTCAGGTAGTTCAGCTTTGTAAAGAGTTAATTTCTTCCCCTTATCTATAGGTTTCTATTTTTTCTTGGGTGAATCTTCAGCTTGATAGAAATCTGCAGCAATTCTACCATTTTTTGTTTGTTTTTCAAAAATTGAATTAACTTTAAGCTGGGTCCAAACAAATTGTGCTTCGTTTATATCTTCAGTCTCAGTCCACCAAAATCTTCTCTTCATCAGAGCTTTAACCAACTGTCTGTTGTTGCCTCTGCCAACAAAGTATTTATATTTGTTTTAATTTTTCATTTGTTGATCACTAATAACTAGAGGGTCGAATATATTATGAGCAGCATTGAGAATGAAAAGAAATTATCTGTACATTCGAATTTTTTGCTCATAGATTGTCGACTATGAATCCATATTTCCAAATATATTCTTATTAGAAATCTTCGCATTCAACCCAATTCTACGACGGCTCTTCTGCAAAGATATAGGGTTTTTCGGCGCAGTCATTTGATTCTATGGTTATTTTTCTTCATCTGATTTGGTTTATTAATCTTTTGGGAGTTATTATTTTTCTTACTTTGCTGACTCAGTCTCTTTCTTCACTTCTAATTCTTAATTTTTACAGCTCGATCGTAAAGATTGATATCTTTGCTCTCTTGGTGCCAATTTAGCTTAAAGATACTCTTCTAAAGAATTTTTAATATACTACTTTTGTTTTTTCCCCAATCTCTTTTTATGATTTTGCATCTTCTTTTTCTTCATTGAGGGTTGTTCTATCCCATTTTTGTCATCCTTTTCATAAGCATGCTGCTTCAGTTTTAAAAACTTTTTAATGTTTACATTGGTCACTTAGCTATAAGCAGGCTAAAGAGCGACGGGTTATTAAGTAGTCACAGTTTTGACTTCATTACCTTGCTTATGGTCCCTAATTATAACAATTTGCGTTTACTCAAAATCCAATGATTTCCGTTCATTGTTAGAAGCAGGTTTTACATTAATTTTAGGAAACATGTTTGGTGCTTTCGATTTAGAATAACTTAATCTATTCTTCAGTTATAAATTGACGATGCTTTTATTATTAGAATCTTCCGAATATCTGTACCCTTTTCTCTCAGGGCCTAAACTGTAAACATAATCTGACATGGATTTTTTCTATTTCATGAGTGAAGCTGCTATTTATTAGTTTTTCTTTATGAAGATATCGATTAGTTTTTGGTTCTAGGAATTCCTTATCATATTATCTTTATTTTGTTGAGTGTGCCATGCAGGTTAGAATATCTTATTCACTCTGCCCAAATTAACTAATTAAAATTTCATTTTAGGTTGATTATCTTGATTATTATTCGTACTCAAATACTTTTTCGTCCGCTATGTAGATCCAAGTTCACAACTCTTCGTAGGCATTCTAAATATAGACGGAAGTACATATAATTTTGATTTTTTAAAATACAATCGATATAGTTTTTCGTAAATTTTTACCTCTCTCCTTCCATTAGTCTCTGTGTACTGTATTGTACAATAATATTATTGATAATGTTTTAATTAATAAAGATAATAAATTAGGGATATCTGCCATTTTATTTATTTACCATATTAGGAATTGAGTTATTTAATTAATTTTTTATGGTTCTTCATAAACTCTTCTCTATATAGATTATCTAGTATTTGAGATTGATATCTTGTTTTTCTTTTATTTATAAACCAATATTAAAATTTAATGAATCTGTTAATCACCCTTCTCGATCTCGTTCAACCTTCTCGAGTCTGTTGCTCGGATAATCTAGATAATCTCACACCCATTGATAAGCTGTAGTTATTTCAATTATTTCAGGGCTGTACAAGATTAACATGCTGCTCATACTCCGGATAAGCGTCATAGAGTTCCTAATTATGAGCAGTTTTTCTCACCCGTTCAAATTATCACATAAAAGACAGAATTAATTAAAGGCTTCAAATTTTAAATCGCCCTTCCCCTCTCTGAATATTTTCATGTATTGAATAGTTGGACACTACCAAATACAGGATTTTTATAGTAAGAAGAGCATAGATAGAGGCCAAATGGTCCTATTCGACCTAATTTTACTCTGACAGCGAAACTGCTGAAAGAAATAAAAAAAGAATAACCGTAGACTATTATGATGGGTAAAATAGATAATGAAGGAAAATTAGATGCAATTATATTTCGAAAATTAATGAGAAATATATCATTAAAATTATCTGGATCTTTTCATTCTACCAATATTGATGAAGGGGTTACATCAGCGGAAGTTTAAATAGAAGGAAAAGATTATACATCCTTATTTAGAGTGGGACAAGGGTATATGGGCCTCAATCATATGCAGAGGTTAAATAAAAAATTGTTGGTAGGTTTTGATTATCTGAATTAAGTAAGTATTTGTTGATATAGAGAGCTCAAAAGAGATCATTTTTCGGATATGGAGCCAAAATTTACCTATAAAAGCATAGTCTCTTTGCTAGATTTAGCTCAATCCATAATTAATTTAATCTAGGATACATTATCCCTATCAAAAATGGTACTCAATTTGTAGCTCAATATACACTTGATTATCAAAAAAATGATTCCAAAACGACGATAGGCTTCAAACAGAGCTATTCTGACTCTTCAATCACAGCAACTATGAATACAAAAGGAGAAATATCAACCCACCTTTCTCTGGATAACCCTAGTTTTTCTTTAAAACTTTCAGCATTGGCAGACTATATCAAATAGAAGTATAGCTTCGGATACGGAATCACATTGGGTCAAGTTGCCTGAAAATGATAACTATTAAGCATTTCATAAAAAATAAGTTTATAAATTATTCAAATAATATTTCATCATTGTGGGGGCATCGTTGGTGGCTTGAGATTTATCGAAATGTTTGGGGCTTGCAATTTTGGGAATGAACCTGTTGGAGGAACTAATGTAGGTTGTTCTTGAGGTTTCATTGAAGGAGGTTGGTTGGGAACATTACTAGGCCTAGATATCGATGTCGCCTTTCCTGGCTTATTAATTGAGTCTACGTCTGTTCTTTTATGAGTTTGAGAAGGAGGAGCCTAGGCTGTTAGGGAAACAATATTTTCTCCTCTTACAATTAACAAACCGAGAGTTCTTTTAATTTGCTTAGATACTCCAGTCTTTTTTGATTTAACAATACGATATTCATCAGCATCAGCTAGAACAATATTCATGTGCTTATCAAAGGCCAAGAAATTCCCAACCATCATACGGCTGTCTTGCAGAGTCAGCCTCACCCGATAATCAATCCACTGAAGAAATTTACTTCTTTGTGTCGCCATTTATAATTTTTATAATAGATCAATGAGAATTAGAATTTTAATATATCTAATCTATTATTGATATTTAAATGGATAAATAAATATTGACACAAATGCTTTTTGAATCAAAAGATGATATCTTCATCAACATCATCTAATAAGTTTTGAGATTCTTAATGCTCGTGGATAGTGCCCATTTATTTTTATTTTATAGTTTATTCTTATTCGTTGTGTTTCTTTTTGTTATCTAGCACTTTTTTGAGTCTGAAGAAATCCTAACGGGCTTGCTCATCCAATTATTGGTCAATATAACGATAGATACTAATAAATTTGGGAATAACCACATGCTATAGAGCATTCACACGTCGGTTTGTCACCTTTATTTTTTCGTCAAGCGTTAAGAACGAAGCCTAAGCTTTCAATGAGAAGTACTTGAAGAGAAGCGATTTAGACGAGTAAAGTTAATATGGTTCTGAATTTTTATCTGCAAATTTGGATAGATAAACCACCTCTATCTAATCCAATTTGACTCATCCCATTATCTGTATCATCTGCCTCTCGGTTTTCTCGAACGCTCAAACTTGGAATAAGAACACCGGCAATATTTTACTCAGACTTATCTAATCTAATTGAAGCCTTTTTAACTGCCTCGATAACTTTTCCCCTGAGTTAAATAAAATCTACTGGAACTCTCCTGCTGCGTACTTGGCTTAAGCAACATAGAAAAATGCTTGTTTACATTCTTTACCCATGTTCTGCTTGCTTTCGAGAAGTGCCTTCATGATTTATTTGAACTTTTTCTTAAGTGCATCTGCTTTTCTTTTTAATAACTCGTGTCCTTTCTTCGCTGCAGCTATTTTCTGCTTGTACAGCTGCATGTTCCTAGTTTAGGTTTAATATACATTCTGCTGGCGGTGATCTGACTCATGCTTGATACTCAGATACTTATATTATAGAGTTGAGATAGGATCAAGAAATTAGGGAATAATCTATTTATTAATAAGATAAAACAAAAATTAATATAATTAATGAAAAACCCAACGCGATACAGCAAGGGAGGCAAGCTACTTGACCTAGAGAATCAGAGAAATCATTATAAAGCAATCCTCCAACCAAGAAAATCTATGCACATTTCTTAATAGTCAAGGCTTAAACTAGATATTAGTTTGAATCAAAATAAATATGAGAAAAATCTAAGGAAGAGTATTTAAATGGAGAATTAGAGATTATATAAAGCCTTGTATAGCATTAGAAATGGCAAGGGTATTATGTAAATGATGGAAGTCAAAGCGATCTAATAAGGCAAAAATCGTAAAAAAACTCTGAATAATTAATATAAATTATTGGAACGAAAACAATAACTTAGGAAAGGAAATGAAAGGATTGTATCGAAATTATGCCATGTAAAGCCTCGGATAGGTAATACTTAATAATGGAACGAGCATTCGACTAATTTTTAGAAAAATATGAAACAAATTAGCAGAGCAACTCAAAATGTATTTGACGCCAAGGATTTTACAGTCGATAAAAATTAATAATTAAAAGTGTTATTTAGATAAACCATCGATTTTCGAAGAAGTAGAACTTCGAAAGATGGAGTAAAAAGACATACAACTTTTTCCAGGTCTAAAAAGAAAGATTCAAAAAATAATAGAAGACCAAATGATGAAAGTTTGGAATAGTTTACTTAATAATAATAAGTGATGTTAAAAAAATAAACAAAGATAGAAGGGGAACTGGCTGGCTCAAGGACATAGAAAAGAGAGCAGATATAAAAGCTACCCAAACTGCACGAATAGAAGGCTAAATAAAAATCCTAGATTGTGGAATAGAAGAAGAAGAATTGAGAAATAATATTTATTTACATTTTGAATTTAAGATACGAATGAAAACAAATATCAGCTATCTGAGTCACTTTGGAAGGAGGATTAATCTTAAGCGATATTTTTCACTTCTTCCTGCTTATTGTTTGCGCTCTATCTTTTGCTAATGTACTATTGTAAATATCTGATCTTCTACATTGGCAATGTTTATAGATTTAACTCTCTATTCTTTTCATTCGAGCTGTTGTTCATCTTATCCACCAATTGGCCCAGTTAGTCTCTGGGTAAATATTTCAGTTTCGATGCCAGTTATTTCCTTTGACTCAGTTATCCAAGTTTGTTCTAGCTTTATTTCTTTTGAAAAGCTGGAGGTTTCGTAGATTGCTTTTTGAGCATGGGTATTTCGGTCCTGTTTGTGACAATTGGCTCAGTTTTTAATTTCTCATAGTATTTCTAGAATTAAGAAGTTAAAGCACAAAATTGGGCATTATTTTTGTTGAAAGTGTAACTGTTATTAATAATGAGTTGAATATCAGCGTAGAATTGAGAAATTGTTGAGTATTTATTTAATAATAAGTTTTCGCCTACCGTCCTTAAGTCCATGGGATTTGTTATAATATCGCGGTAGTGAGGTATCCCCATGGAAATGGGGTCAACAGGGTCTCTAAAGGGCCAAGAATTCTTATTTTTACGGAGCATATTCAAAATCTTTTGACATTTCTTGATCATATCGTCATAATTGACTGTCTGAATAGAGTCATAGATAGGTTCCTCGGCTATCTCGATCATATCAGGTTATTATTCATCTTCTCGCGTGCTTCTGTAATTCTTAGTATCCAATGTAAATTTCCTCTTGACGACTCTCTTGGTCTTGATAGTTCGATCAACATGGATGCTGTAGGAGCCCGGCAATATTTTCATAATAGCATTGGCCTGACTGACAGTCAACTCAACATTAAAAACTTGTCCAGCTTATATGTAGTCAACATTTGTAGGAACCCTTGATTTTTCAAATTAACTATTATTTATTTATTAATTCTTGGCAACTCCACTCATGTAATTATTATAAAGAATTCAATTGCAAGCGATTTAAATTTTGTTTAATTGTCTCTCAAACATTCCCTAGGATAATTTCACCCTCCTAAATTTTATCGATTTGATATAAATTATTCTTTATTCTATTCTAATTATCAAACTACTTTAATTTCTATTTATATTTTTAAATATAACTATCTATTCTGATTGGTAATTTTATTACAGTTAGGATTTTTATTTATTTTTTTTCTTATTTTTTGCTTCCATCAGGAGTCATCCGTTTTTAATTATTCTATGTTTTTTTGGGGATTATCTTTATATGTTGTATTTAAATTGATTTAAAAATGAAACTCACGTATAATATATATATATCTAGAATCGGCACATGCCGCCGAAGAAAAAGAAGAAGTCTAAAAAGAAGAAGAAGAAGTAATACGACCCTCCAGTATATCAGATCCCTATCTATGAAGATCCCGATGTTGTGACCCCCAAAGTATAATTAACGATCAAGCATCATGAAATGGATATCCCTAATGATGCTATGAACTTGAAAATCACAATGTTAATTTCCGCCCCTGTGTCAAGGGTAGCGAAGGCTATCAGCAGGCATCATCAAGAATCCATCTCTGACATAATAATATGTAAAGATGTTTTTAATCCTCAATAAGCCCTTACCCACGAGTTTACTTTGTAGAAGTGCGGAATCACGGGACCTGAAGCAAGACTTTTTTACGACTATACACCTTTTACTTATCCATTGATAGGGTGAAGATATAATTTTATTTAAATTTTAGTTTTACTCTATAAAAAACCATTTTTATTTCCTTTTATATTAAACATTATAAGTTTTTAATTATTAGAATGTAAAACAAACCTGCAGACCACTACTTTATGAAGCTAAATTAGCTCCCACTTCCTGTCAGATAGATCCTAAACAATATCAGAGAGATAGATGAGTAAGTCTTGAAGCTTCATAATAGTGTTTAAGCAAGCAGAAAATAGTTTCTTGATAGGTTAATCGAATACGAAGAAAACAAAGCTATCTAAAAAAATAATCAGAAGTAAATTCCTTAGAAAAGATTAAAATCAGAATTTAAGGGAAAAAAAATACTGAAGAACAAATCTCTGAAAACTAATCTTTCTTTATAAAAACTATTAATAAAAAATGGCGGGACTCAGAGGATACCATCTAACTAACAAAATAGTTCAAGAGAAAAATAAGAACTGACCAAATTATACATCAATATAGATAAACTCCAACGAAAAATCTTAAATTTATCTGAAGAAAAGGTAGAATTATCAGAGAAGCTGTACAATTTCGTTCATTAAGTGACTGAAGACATCGAAAAGAATATTTCCATCCACTTTCCTATATAAGAATAACTGAATCTCAATGGATATAAACCTAAAAAGAATAAAAAAAATAAAGGTAATACATATTTTATATAGGAGAAGAATTTGTGATGTCTTAGCCCAAATATTGTTACTGTAGACGTCCTTCATTTGGCTTGATGGTTGAGTGCAGCAACTAAAATTGTCAACATGAATGGTTCCATAAAGAGTGCATGTAAAACTATGTGGAGGATAAATAGTGGTATTGCAAGGACTGCATAAATTATTTTACAAAAACAAGAAAAAGTTGATTCTTTTTATTGTTACTTACTCATAAAATGTCATTTACTAATTATTTTCTTTTATAGCTTCTAAGTATACGCTATATGTCCTTCCTTAATACTCAATTGTTAGTTAGGTCGTGTAGCTCAGTTGGTTAGAGCGTTGTGCTAATAACGCAACGGTCGAGGGTTCGACCCCCTCCATGACCATTTTTTATTTTTATATATAATTCATACTTTTATTATAAATATATCTTATTCTCTATTTCTTTTATATCTATATCTTCATAAAGATATACATGTCAATGAGATTAATTGATCAGACAGTAAAAAGGTATTATTAAAAATCAATGTAAAATTGTTTTTCCCCTCCCTGCTAAATAATTACTATCAAGCTTCGGAGAATTTACGATAGACTTAGCAACTGTTTAGAGCTGCTTTTTTCGAGCATGATCCAACTCATAAGTTTCTCCAGGTATAATTCCTTTTGAGTTTTGTAAAAGGTTATAATTGAGAAGAATTTCATTATCTCGCATAAAATAAGGCTATTTAGGAAGGTTATTTTTGTAGTCGACTTGCTTTTTTAAATAATCTAGTAGTTACTTTTTATGTCTGTCCTCGATTTCCTTTTTATGCAAATCTACTGATTTACTGATTGTTTGATATCTCATCATGTTATCAAGATCATTGCTTATCTCTCTTCTATGACTTTATTTTCTGTTATACTCTCTCTAATTCATTTGCTTTTTCAATTATGATCTATATCCATCTTCTACCCCTTGCTTTAATTTTTTATATTATTCTTCATAGGAATTTAATTGTTCGGCTCTTCGTCTATATTATTGTTCGCTCTACCATTCTTATTTTTTCCTTTGGACTAGAGTTTTGTAGTGATTTTTGGTAAATGCTTCATGAGATCCGTAATCAATAGTGGCTGCCTTTTCTTTTAGTTTTCTTAGATAATCTTCTCGATATTGTTATTCTCTTTGATGGAGCATATCTCCTTCTTGCAGTTTATGACTCTAGAATTATTGTTATTTTTATTTTTTATATCTTTATATCGCCTTCTTCGTATCCATACTTTCTTTTAGAGTCTCTAGGACCATCTTTTTTTTAAGATCTTCTTACATTTGTTATTTCCTGAGCTTTTATTCGGCTATTTTATGCATTTAATTTTAAACTTTTTTAGTTTGCCCCTCAAGAAAATCCTAGCGTTATTTTCTAGCGGCCTTTAAATACTAATTCTCATAGTCTAATCGACTTTGCTTTTAATTAGCTGCATAATTCTTCATTTTCTCCATTTCTATGATTCTCTGTTGATTTTCGATACTAGAATTGATAAGATTTTTCTACCATTATTTCTCTTTTTGCTTTTCTTTCAGTTTCATTTCTTTCTGTTGATTCAATTGCTCAGTTAATTATTTCTGATAGTTTAGACGGATATAATTTTTCAGTTGCTTTTCTTATTGTTAACGTTTGAAGTCATTATAGCGCTGACGATCAGCGAGGAGGGTCCAAGGAGATGTTTATGGATTCATGGGAATAAATATAATTAATTAGATAATGATTGTAATGATAATCACTGTTAAGAATTTTATTGTTCAAAATTCACTAATTTTTCTTTTTGGCATGACAATTATTTATTTCTTTAGTTTCTATTTTCCTTATTGCTCGTAGTTTATCGTACACTTGTGATCTTCCGGGAGACGATGGTTATTGCAGAACACATACCCGCATTTACATTCGACTCCAAGGAGACCTACTTTCTTAGAGCAATCGAAACATTTTGATTTGTTCTATTGTAATCCTTTGGCAGGGATCACTTATTTGACTGGTTCAGTTGTAACTTTCTTTATCTACTCTGAATTTTTTTTAATTGAAACATTTTCCGCTTTATTTTTTAATCTAAATATAAGAGAATTAAGTACCCAAAACATTTGGAGCAAAGTCCCTCAGCTGCTTACGATCCCCAAAAGTTCTTGCAACTTTTGCAGAGTTGTGCTTAATTAGTCTTCTCAGATGATTTCTCGACGTTCATTATTTTTCTACTTTATTTAATATATGTATATATGCCAATATTAAATTAAGTCTTATATGCCTCCTCTCGTAGGTTACCTACAAAAAATTGATATTTTATTAATTCATTTATCGTATAATTTTAATAAATAAGTATCAAACCCACTCTG
>ERZ724506.905-NODE-905-length-10411-cov-3.466976_pt1 | contig 10411 bp, 4 predicted proteins | sample MGYA00376039_ERZ724506 | MGnify/ENA primary metagenome ERZ724506 (study PRJEB28724, sample SAMN07190887) | wastewater metagenome | isolation source: effluent of sewage treatment plant in Hong Hong | place: USA: Christiansburg, Virginia | collected 2016-03-01 ... | reverse complement strand
AAGATCAATTAATAGTAAGAAAAAGAGAAAGAAAAGGAGAAATTAAATGAAATAAAAATTCTTAAAAAGCTAAAGCATCCTAATATTGTTTAGTATTTTTAGGATTATAAGATTAATTAGTCAGTGTGGATATTTATGGAATTTGTTGAATCGAATTTAAGAAAATTCTATTTAGATTTTGGTCCTGCTCCTACATAAATAACTCTTAAATTTGCCAAACAGATCGTTTCAGCTTTGGCTTATCTTTAAAAAAATAATGTCATTCATAAAGATATCAAGTGCTAAAATATATTGATCAGCGATGATGGAGTAATAAAGTTGTGTGATTTTGGATGTTCCAAAGATTTTCAGAGTACAATGTCATTAAATTTATATGAGAAGAAAGGAGCTGTCAAGAGTTTTAAAGGAAGTTATTTGTGGACGGCTCCTTAATGTTTTTTGAGCAATCCATGTTTGGCTTCTGATATATGGAGTTTAGGCTGTACTTTGGTAGAATTAGCTTCTGGAAAACTACCTTGGAGTGAAAAAAAAATGGATAATCCACTAATGGCCATTAAAATAATAGTTGAATCAAATTAGACCCCTCTAATAGATTAGAATTGGGATCCTCGAGTAAAATAAATAATAACTAACTGCTTAAAGAGAGACCCAGCACAAAGAATAAGAGCATCATAATTAAACTAAAGAAAAGATTTATGGTAATGACAAATAACAGCATTATTGAAAATACTTTAAAAAATCTTTTCTTTTATAACTTTCATTTAATAAATTTTAGTAAAAGTATTAATATAATTAATTTAAAGTATCTTAATTTGCCAAAAGTTTACCCAAATAAGTAAGTTCATATATTTTCATTACCTTTTTTAATTGTTGTATTAATTTTGCCTTCAGGAGATTTTGCATTTTTCCCTAAGGAGTAATATATATCTTACATTTTTGATTAATCAGCATTGATGTCTGTTTTAAACTCTATTCTTTGCTATATTAATGTTTTTTCTAAAGGATCCGTTTTCCATCAACGCAATTTGCTATATTTTTTATTTTTCTCTCTTTAAGAAGTGGTGATTAATGGTAAGCTTGTAAGGCTAAAGTGATTGGAGTGCGAGGGGTTGTATTTGTTCGATCTCCAAAAGCGACTATATTTCTAGGCAAGAGATCTTTTACAGGGGAACTGATAATATTCTTGCGATTTGAGATAGAATTTCTAGGTTAAGAATAAATTACAGTGCATTGGCGAATTAATACTTCAATTGTACTAATAGATTTTTAGTCTTTTTTACAAATTATCCGTTATAGAATGTGATAATATCCTGATTATCTTTCTATTAAGCGTATATCTATTCGGTTAGTTCGTGATAGTCTTATTTTTCCATATTATTTATATCCTTAAACTCTATCAACATTGAGTAGAAAGATAACTCAATCTATTGTGCCTTCGAAACGGCATATGCTGAACAAAGAATGATATGATACAAACTTCGATGGATGAGCAATTAAGCATGTTCTTGGAGGGTATACTGGCATATTAAGAATATTGAATTCATTGTTTGTTATGAGAAACCTAATTTTTTCGATAAGAAATATGTTTGGTAAACAATTTAATGAATCACTCTACGATATAAACGGTCGAAATCATTTCTCTCAAGCCTGGATTTCTGTTCCTTAAAAATATTGATGTAGACTTATTATTTTTTCCAAAGCTGTTTCGAAATTAACAAAGTTTCCAAACCTAATAAATGGATTTTTAATGATATTGGCATCCTCATATCGTATGAAAGGAAACAATCTATTTTAGCCCAGATATCGAACCATGAAATTTAATTTTAATTAATAATTTTCTCAATAGTATCTGTAGAATTTGTTACGAAATAAACTACCTATGCAGATAAGGCTAATATTGATAATCTTTCTCTTTAATTTAATTATACACCTTTATCTGATTAATTCATACTGATATCCTTCCAGAGCCCATTAATTAATTTTAAAGTTCTATCGTCAGCTGAAAGATATTTTAGAAGTTAGGCTGATTAAAATTTATGGTAGTTTGATTTTTAGAGCACCCAATTATACGTTTACATGGCATTTGTCATTGGGGTTGCTTTGATCAAAGGTGTTTTTTGAGCAGGGGTCTTATTTTGCGCCAATTTTTTAAGGAGAGCTGCTCCGTTTTTTTGGGTTGTATCGTTTGATTATTAGCTGTTATAATCTTGAAGCTTAGCCCTTTATTCATATTATTTTTCGTAATTTAGAACTCTGTGAGATAAAATTTGACCTGGAATATGAATATTATTTGTCTTTTGAACATGTTTTCTGCCTCCAAAAGGAGTAAACCTGTTCCCATTTTGTATTGTATTGATTCTTTCTTTCAAAAAATGCCTTTAATCAATATTTTAATCACTCAACTTCTTCATATAGATACTATCAATCTTTTTATACACATTTTCGATAATTTTTTCATGGAAAAGGTAATCATAGCCTGTTACATCCTTAATTTATGATATTTGATTTCTAAAATAAGTTGAAATTTAATGAAATTTAGCCATATCTTTCAGTCTGAAATATTATAGAAATACATGACTGATTGATTATTTTCTCAAACTTCCTCCATAATTAGGGTCATCTAACTCATACTATTTTCCTGTGTTTTTTAGGCACTATTCAATGAAGTATATGAAACTTGAAGCTATTAAGCAAGTTACTTCTATGATATCACTTTGATTCTATTTTGATATGCTTTGTTTTGTTAGAATGAATATCAGCCAGAGTAAAGATTGTGAAAAATCAGATTGATTAGGAGTAGGCTTGATTTTTTTAAAAGTAGAAACAAATTTATGATGAAAAGTCATTGTAAATTTAAACTTTTTCAGACAGCTCTCAATCTCCTTTTCTACAAATTTATCTTCAATTGTAATAATTTTCATCATCTCCTTCATATGAAAAATAAAGTCCTAAAAATTATTGTTTTTCTTGATAATATCATTAATAGAAAAGCCAACCCCAATAACTCTCTCCCCACGCATATTAAAAGTAACCTGATTTTTTTCCGATATAAAGTAAGCAATATGAATTAAATTATTAATCTTGTCCGTATCTTCACTAAGTAACTTATTCTATATAAAAGAGATTGTACTTTTTGCAGACTTTAACGGTACTGGATATAGTACTGGAGAGCTAAATGACGAATCTAAGTAGTACTAAGAAGTTGATCACCTAAATCACCCCATATCTTTTTTTATTTTTCAGTTAATTCAATTCCTAACATTTGAATATAATACTTTTCTCAGTTAATTGTTTTAATAATCTGTTAGTAATATTATTCATATTTTTATAAACAATGGTGATATTAAATGGATATAACTTAAATGATTATTTAATACTCGAATCAAATAACTCTATGTCTCTGATGCATAACTAGCTTTTCATGGGAAAATGCGTTTTGGATTAGAGCAGCAAGGTTAGGATTTTCTTGAACTGCGCCTGATGAATCTATGCATTGTCCAGTCTCAGGATTGAATTGACCATTTTTACAACCTCCAACACAATCTTTGAAATCTACATTGAAATAATGATAAGGATTATTGCAAGGTATGCAAGTGTTACCATTCCAATATGGTGAACTACTTGGACATTCAGTTTTATTTTGATATGTAACATCAGATTTATATTGTTACAAAGGTGTACTTGAAGATGTCAAATTGGCACCTGCAGCTGATAAATTTGTTTTTTTGAAATCAGTCGTATTTTCAAATTTTTAGCATTTATAAGTTTCAGGGTTGAAGGCTGTATCTTGAGGGCAACTGATGCATATGGCTTTATCTATATCATAATATGGTGTTGGATTTACACAATTTATGCATTTTGCACCATTATAATATGGAGTTAGGATGGGGCATACTGTCAATGTTTGATTTTAAATGGCAGATACATTTTGCATGAGGGCACTATAAGGATTTTTAGCAACCCAGTTGGAACTCTTTAAATTACTTGTATATTGGGCACTGCATTCGTGAGTTATCACATTATAACTTAAGCCAGATGGGCATGAATTACAAGTTTTAGTTGTTAAATTAAAATATGTTGCTCCATCACAACTTATGCATCTATTCTCTATGCTAAAGAATGGCGCTGTTTCAGGACATACGACATCATAATTACTAGGGATTGGAAGAGTTCCAAATGATTTATTTTGACCTAAGGGGTTAGTAAAGTTTGAATCTAATTTATCACAAACATGAGTAGTTTCGTTATAGATTGTTCCTGATGGGCAGTTCAAGCATACTCCACTTGAAACATTATATAAAGGGGTACTGGATGGGCATTGGAAACAAGTTTTACTTGAAGAGTTATAAAATGGAGTATTTGTAGGACAGTATACAGCAAATGTATTATTTGAAGGGATAGCTCCAATAGTTTTTGTAGCATTTGGATTGGTCCAATTGTATGCTAAACAGCTACGAAGGTTAGGATCATAAATTCCAGTACAAGCAATGCAAGTTGAGTTATCAGCATTAAATATTGGAGTTGGCTATGTACAATTTTTACAAGTACCATTAACAAAGAATGGTAAACTTTGAGGGCAAGGAATATCAGTTGTTTTCAAATTTCCTATAGATCTATTTAAACCGATTGGGTTGGAACCAGTTGGGTTTAGTGCTTAGCATGAATGAGTTGTTGGATTAAAAAGAGTATTTGTTGGGCAATTTACGCATGTTTTTTTCATTAGATCAAAGTATGGATTAGTTTAGTTGCAGTTAGTGCAGTTCGACCCATTAAAATAAGGCTGATCTTTTGGGCAACTAATGTCTGTTGGTGACGGTTGAGGTTTCACACCAATATAATTGGGACCATCCACATAATTAGTAACATTAGGGAAAGGGACACATTTATGAGTATTCGCATCAAAAGAAGAAGTATTATCACATTTTGTGCATGTATTTGAACTCAAATTAAACAATGGATAAGTTGAGTTGCAGGAAATACAACTTGAGCCATTAAAATAAGGTTGATCTTTTGGGCAACTAATGTCTGTTGGTGATGGCTGGGGTTTCACGCCAATATAGTTGGTTCCATCCACATAGTTAGTAGCATTAGGGAGAGGGACACATTTATGAGTATTAGCATCAAACAATGAAGAATTATCACATTTTGTACATGAGTTTGAACTAAAATTAAACAACGGATAGGACGAGTTGCAGGCAATACAATGAGTTGAGTTAAAGAAGGGTGAGCTATTTGGGCACAGAACTGGATTGACCGCAGTAGGTGGAACTCCTATGTAGTTTGGACTAGCTGTTAAATTAGAAGCATTAGCTTAATTTTCATAGCAGTTACGAGTTTATATATCAAAGTATGAATTGGTATCACAATTACTGCAAGAGTTTGTTTAAAAGTTAAATATGGGGTAGGTAATATTGCAATCTGTGCAAATATTATTTGAGAAAAATGGTGCATCAGGAGGGCAGGGTACATCAAATGGTCCATTTCCTGTTGTGGGCAAATTCATGAATAAATCTTATGAGGTTAGAGAGGAGAAATTTGTCGCATTTGGGCTGAGTTTCTAGCATTGACGAGTTTGATTATTGAATTTTGTATATTTCTCACATGCAGTACAATTTAATGTATTAAAATCAAATAGTTGAGGGCATTGGATACAATTTGTTCCATTATAATAAGGGCTTTCTGCAGGACAATAGACGTCAGTTGAACTTTGAGTAGGAATTGGCCCAGTTGTATTGACTAAAAATTTAGGATTTGTTGCATTAGGATTTTTAATATCACATGCATGATTAGCAGGATTGAATGATGTGCCGACAGGACAACTTTAACAAAGTAAAGTTTTCATATTAAAGTATGGTTTAGGATCAACGCAGTTAATACATTTTCTTTAGATATTATAGAAAGGAGTATTCAATGGACAGTTAGTTATACTTTAATACTGATAAGAACGAGCAATGTATTAATTTATCAAATTTGTGACACTTTGATTTCCTGCAATCCAATTAACAGCATTAAGGTTTGATTGATACATTGTTGGACTTAGGATTGTTGTTGTTGTGCAGTTATCCCTCAAGACTGTTTGGATTGTTTGAAGATAGTATATTTGATATAGGCAGTTTCCTTTAAGTTCTAAAACACGAGCATCTTGGGGTAATTTTTATAGTTTGGCAATTACATCTTTAAGGGTAGCAATGGTATTATCACATTTTTTAACCAAATCTTATTTAGATGTTGAGTTGAGAGAATCGCATTGATCTTTGAGAACTAACTTAGGAACAATTTTAGTCGAGGCCACATATATTTAATTCTCTTGGTTAAGGATACCTTTCTCTAGAAAATCTATTTGGCTTCCAATATCAGTTGAGTTTTGAACTGAATCTACAGTTGATGAGAGACTTTTATTCAATACTGAAATCTATTTCTGAAAATTATTTTGTTGATCCATTAAAGCTTGTACATAGCTATCAGTGTCACTGTAAGCTATACCTTCATGGATCTCTCTTGATAGCCTGATTGCACTGGTAGAGAAGATCAGGGAAAAGAAAAGTGCTAAGAATTGAATCTTGTTCATTCAAATAAAATAAATAAATCTTAATGTGAATCAAATTTTATAAAATTATATCGATTATCAAATTTTTACTCATTTATTTGTATCGATCAATTTTTCAAATGTAATACCCATTTTATAGCATGACCTCATTAAAAACTAGAAAATGGATTGAATTTGTGGAATAGGAATTTAATATTCAACATTGAAATTATTTATAATAAAGGATTATGACAAAAGCGTTCAGTTTTGTTGTTTTTGCTGCTTTGTGTCTCAGTGTTACCTGCTGGTGGGAAATCGGACATATGGCTGTTGCTCAAATTGCTTAGAAAAGATTAACTGAGCTAGGTGAGACTAATGCCTTGAGCAAATTTACTCAATTAGTTAAGGCATTCTAAAATTTAACCGATGGCCGATCCAATTCTTTCGTCGAAGCAGCAGTCTGGGCTGATGATATTAAATAAACCAATGCTACTTACTTTGACAACTACCACTTCACAGATGTGGTATATGATCCTGAACAAATGTTTGTGGCTATGACTGATGCCCAAAAGGATGTAAATTCAATAAACGTAGCCTCATCATGCATGACTGTGCTAAAAACAAATAAATAAGCCAATACTTTCGAAAGAGCTTTTATGGCTAGATATTTATTGCATCTTGTAGGAGATATACATCAACCTCTACACTCAGTTACTATGTATAACAGTACATTAAAAAAAGGAGATTATGGAGGTACATATCTATTTATTTAGGAAATTTAATTACAATAGTTACTTTATAAAAAAATAATATGAATCTTCATGCTTATATGGATTCTATGGCATTACAACAAAAAAATGGAGAAAGACCATAAAGACCCCTCACAACACAAGGTAAAGCTTATTTAAACGACCTCGCTGATTCAATAACAAAATAATTCCCTCCTGAACATTTTGGAACTGATATCAATGTCTTGAGTTCTCATAACTGGACAATCTAAAGTTATAACGCAGCTGTTGAGAAAATCTATTCATTTGTATTAAAGAATAAGCAAGTCACTCAAGAATGGCATGATAAAATGTTTAGTCTATGTAGAGAAAGAGTTGCTCTTGCAGGATATAGATTAGCCAATGCTATTGCCTCAATTTATAAATGATTTCTGTGATTTTATGCAGACAGATTATTTCTATTATAAATTCTACATATAGAATCATTCAGGTCAATTGGATTTTTTGTATAATAAAGTTTGAGCAATTCCAAATGTAATGATAGGGCTCATTATCCCTAATGCATACAAAAACCTTCTTGTAATTAATAATGTTAATAAGAATGCTCCACCACCCCATATTGTTGTTATATGGTCTAGCTCTTGCTGTTGATCATTTGGTAGATAATAAGTTTTATCATGAATTTTTTGTGATTTATCAGACCAAAAAATATAACTAATGCTCATCCAAGTTAAACTAATTCCTACTCCTATTGTTAAGGAAGCTGCTTGTTTTTGAAATATACGCCTTATACTGAGTCCTTTAAGATTTTTTAAATCGCGATAAGTAGTCAAAGGAAAAACGACAAATGTTCCAAGAAGAGATCCAATCTGTAACCCTTTCTTGAAATGATCATAAATTAACCTATTCATTCCAGCATCCCAAGACTGCTTGAGCTCCTACAAAATATTCAAACTTTTCTGCTCAGGTGTAACATCAATCACAGTCATTTATAAATGTAATTATGATAAGGATTGAAGCAAGAGCAATATACTTATAGTACAAAATTTAAAAAAATAAACAAAAAATATTGAATATAAATTCCAATATTATTCATAGTGATTCTTCAGTGCCTTATTTTTTTTCATTCTATTTTATATTAATTACGGTTTCATTCATATTAATTAGTATTAGATCTTCTTGTTATTTTCGTGAGAGTTTATGTTGATAAGAAATTGTCTAATCGATTTTTAATGGCTCTTCGTAAAGAGAAGATTATTATCCGATTTATTCTGAGCTAATTCTTGTTAAAGCAGGATCTTTTTATTCAAGGTACGGTAAGGAGAATAAAATGGACGATATTAAACATAGAGCAATACCTATTCCAGATATCGGACCTATTGTGAAATCATAAAAGAATGATACGGAAAATATCATAAGCACAAGATCTTTGATATTAGCTACAGTCGATTTTTCAAAAGGAGATATCTTCATCGCTATATAGCTGGCTAAATAAATAGTAAATTACCTGAAAGTTCTGATACGCATGCTAATACAACAGAAAGAAGTATGACTACAAGAAACACCAATGAAAATTTATCTTTAAAGAAATAGAAAATATCATCAAACTCAGCTTCATAAGTAAGAACTCCAATATAGTAAGGTAAACCAATAGCGCAGTTATGCAATAAAAGTTCTATTTTTAAAAAAACGAAGTACATTCAGGTTATAAGTTATCATGTCGGTACAAATAGTTCGAGTATTGCAAAATCACAGCTTAGGATAAGTTAAAAGCTAAGCAGCATATATATCCTATTATATTTCCATGAAGTAGATCTTTCTACCCTACCATTGCTCCACCTAATACAATACCAACAATACAAAAATTTTGAAAATTATTAGTTTGGTTCGGTAATTTGAGCCCAACAGATAGAGCTAGAATAAAGAGAACAATAAATTTCTTGAATGACAAGAAAGCAGGAAGCGGCATGATGGTGATACAGTAAGAAGATAATATATTGCTGAGACACATAAAAAAAGAGTAAGGCAATATCTTAGGTAATATCTTCGTTTTGATTTTCTTATCTGTGAAAAGATAAAAAAATAAGATAATAATGATCCTTTGTACTCCGAACACCTATGCAATATATGATATGCCATACGAACGAATAATAATCGAATCCTAGGTTTCTATATAGAAACCTGGAATTGAGAGTTTGAAATATCGACATAACACCATAGATCAAACATATAGCAAGCTTGATAGGGGCGAAGTGTGTCATAACTATAGTTTATTCGATTCCTTTGATTTTATATAAATTACAGATATTATGGCAATAACAAAGCAGTCATTATAAAAAATAAAAATAGATAAATAAAAAATATAAGTACAATTAATGAGATAGGAATGAATAAGTGTTGAATTAGATAAAAAATAGAATAAAAAAAATACAATGAATTGACAAAGTTTTTATTTTTTCTTAGTTTCTGATTTTTTAGTAAATAATCATAGAATTTATTAGTTTGGTCATAAATACTGATTTTCAAATAGAATAATGGCATCGAAACCTGTCTTTATGAGAATAAATCAACCCAAGATGCATGAAGGATAGCAAGTTTTTGTGGAGTAATAGAATGAAAACTAGACAAATACTGAGGATAGTACTATGATGTAGCTGCAATTAGAAAAGACATTAAAAAGTTATTAATAGAGGAAATATAGGATGGGAGTGAAAAAATGTTCAATTAGACAATTAAAAAATACTAATTTGAGGGTAAAATGGAAGAAAACAGGAAATTAAGACTCTGATTTTGTTTAAGTACATAAATATTCCTGATTATTTTACATTTCTTTTAATCCAAAATTATCTAGAAGACTCTCGACCTAAAAAAAGTCATAGAATAAACTCTAATTCATTTCCTTTTTTGAAATAAGCGAATAATATTTGTATTTTAATAAAAAAGTCAACTTAGAGGAAAGTCTCTTTTCGTGTTTTGATATTCTACTCAAAGCTTTTCATGATGAATACCCGACAAAAAAAATAAATTCATATAGTATAAAAATTTTCTGATGATTATATGATCAGAAAGATAATTTTACAATCGAAATGAAAGCATAAATTCGTTGGTCAATAATAATAAAGAAGATTATAGTAGAAGATTAGAATTAGCAGAATTA
>ERZ724506.904-NODE-904-length-10411-cov-8.405079_pt1 | contig 10411 bp, 11 predicted proteins | sample MGYA00376039_ERZ724506 | MGnify/ENA primary metagenome ERZ724506 (study PRJEB28724, sample SAMN07190887) | wastewater metagenome | isolation source: effluent of sewage treatment plant in Hong Hong | place: USA: Christiansburg, Virginia | collected 2016-03-01 ... | reverse complement strand
ATTTTAGAAGCCTTGCCCAAACGCCAGTTCAACGAAAGCATCTTCAAAATGGGTTTTTCCGCTTTGGGCTAATAAAGCATCGACCGAACCCTGCGCCACGCTGCGGCCTTGGGCGATGATGACAACATGGTCACACAGTTGCTGCACTTCGGGCATGATGTGGGTCGAGAAAATAATGCACTTCTCCCCCCCTTCCGGCGAACGCAGATAGCGCAAAAATTCACGCAGGCTACGGGTGGCGAGAACATCAAGGCCGTTGGTTGGTTCATCCAAAACGATGTTGGCGGGGTCATGCACCAAAGCGCGGGCAAGGGCGGTTTTCATGCGCTCGCCTTGGCTAAAACCTTCGGTGCGGCGTTCCAAAAAATGCCCCATTTCCAAAAGCCGCGCCAATTCGGTGGTGCGGGCGTGGGCAGAATCGGCATCCATGCCCTGCAAACGGGCAAAATAAACGATGTTTTCCCGTGCCGTTAAACGCGGATACAGCCCATGTGCATCGCCCAAAATACCCATTCGCGCCAATGCCAAACGTGGCGATTGCGCAACAGAAATACCGTCCACCGCAATATGACCCGCATCCGGTGGAAAAAGCCCGCCCACCATGCGCAAGGTGGTCGTTTTGCCCGCGCCGTTCGAGCCTAGCAAGCCCGTAATACAGCCATTGGGGGCGCGTAAACTCACGTTTTGCACCGCCGTCACGGTATTTTTTTTGGTGATTTTGAATTGTTTGCTGATTTCGTGAATATCAATCATCCATCGTGCCTTTTTCCATCTTTGATGAACCATAAAAAAACCCGCCGAAGCGGGTTTTTGGAAATCAGTTCAATGAAGCCAATGAAACGGGAGATTAACCCATGTGCAAGCCACCATTGACCGAGAAGTCCGCACCGGTTGCGTAGCCGCCTTCATCCGAAGCCAGCCAAGAAATGATGGAAGCGATTTCGCTAGGCTCGCCCAAGCGTTTGACGGGAACGGTTGCCACGATTTTTTCCAACACGTCAGGACGAATGGCTTTCACCATGTCCGTGCCGATGTAGCCGGGGCTTACGGTGTTCACGGTTACGCCTTTGTTCGCCAATTCTTGCGCCAAAGCCATCGAGAAACCGTGCATACCCGCTTTAGCCGCCGAGTAGTTGGTTTGACCTGCTTGACCTTTTTCGCCGTTGACGGAAGAGATGTTGATGATACGACCCCAGCCTTTTTCCACCATGTCGCCAACCACTTGCTTGGTCACATTGAACATGGAGTTCAAATTGGTTTCGATAACCGAATCCCAATCTTGGCGGGTCATTTTCACGAACATACGGTCTTTGGTGATACCAGCGTTGTTCACCAGCACGTCAATCGTGCCGTGTTCTGCTTTGGTTTTGGCGAAGGCTTCCACGGTGGAATCCCAATCACCCACGTTACCTACCGAAGCGTAGAACGTAAAGCCCAATGCTTTTTGTTCGTCCAGCCATTTTTGGAAATCGCGTGTAGGGCCGCAGCCAGCAATCACTTTGAAACCATCTTTATGGAAGCGTTGGCAAATAGCGGTTCCGATACCACCCATACCACCAGTTACGTAAGCTACTTTTTGAGTCATGTTGTTCTCCTCTTTGGTTGTGTAAAAAATTATGTTTTAACGTGCTTTAGCGTTCGATGGTCAATGCCACGCCCATACCGCCGCCGATACACAAGCTGGCGATACCTTTCTTGGCATCACGGCGTTGCATTTCATGCAGCAAGGTGACCAAGATACGGCAACCGGACGCACCGATGGGGTGACCAATCGCAATCGCGCCACCGTTCACGTTAACCTTGCTGGTGTCCCAGCCCATTTCGTTGTTCACGGCGCAGGCTTGTGCGGCAAAGGCTTCGTTGATTTCGAGCAGGTCGAGGTCTTGTGCATTCCAGCCCGCGCGTGCCAAGGCTTTTTGTGATGCGGATACAGGGCCCATGCCCATCAACGCGGGGTCAAGACCGCTGGTGGCAAAACTGGCAATGCGTCCCATAGGAGTCAAGCCCAATGCGGCGGCTTTCTTGGCAGTCATCACCATAACGGCAGCAGCACCATCGTTAATACCGGATGCGTTACCAGCAGTGACGCTACCTGCTTTGTCGAAAGCAGGACGCAAACCCGTCAAGGCTTCGATATTGGTTTTGCGGTTCAGGTATTCATCTGCGGAAAAAACGACAGGGTCGCCTTTGCGTTGGGGAATGCTGACAGGGACGATTTCATCGACAAACTTGCCAGCATCTTGTGCCGCAGCCGCTTTTTGTTGGCTGGCAAGCGCCAAAGCATCCTGCATATCACGGGTAATACCGTAGGCTTTGGCGACGTTTTCCGCCGTAATGCCCATGTGGTATTGGTTGTAAACGTCCCACAGACCATCCACAATCATGGAGTCCACCATGTTCCAGTTGCCCATGCGCTGACCATCGCGGCTGCCGAGCAAAACGTGTGCCGATGCGCTCATATTTTCTTGACCGCCAGCAATCACGATTTCGCTATCGCCAAACGCTACAGATTGCGCCGCCAACATAACCGCTTTCAAGCCGGAACCGCACACCGCATTGATAGTCAGCGCGGGCGTTTCTTTGGCGATACCACTTTTGATCAGCGATTGACGCGCGGGGTTTTGACCCTGACCTGCTGCCAAAACCTGACCCAAAATCACTTCACCAATTTGGTCAGCGGACAAGCCAGTACGCGCCAGTAAACTTTTGATGACGGTAGCGCCCAATTCGGGGGCGGCAACCTTTGCCAAAGAGCCGCCAAAGCGACCAACCGCAGTACGTGCTGCCGAAACGATAACGATGTCTTCCATTTTTTTAGTCTCCAATTGCAATGTGGGATTTATTCGGATAATTCAATAAGGGGTTGGAATTTATGCCTTGGCTTTGACATAACTTCCGGGTGCTGGCTCTTTCGCTTTGTAAGCGGTACGGGCTTTGCCATAGGCTTTGGGGGCGGCAATTTGCTTACCTGCTTGCTCTTGCAACCAGTTTGCCCAGTCTGTCCACCAGCTTCCTTTGTGTTCGGTAGAACCGGCGATCCATTCATCGCAGGTCGCGGGCAATGCGCCGTCTTCCCGAATCCAGTGGCTGCGCTTTTTCTTAGCAGGAGGGTTGATAACACCAGCAATGTGACCCGAAGCACCCATCACAAAGCGTTTTTGACCCGGTAGCACTTGCGTGGACGCATAAGCACCACCAATCGGCACGATATGGTCTTCGCGCGAAGCGTAGAGGTAGACGGGAATATCGACCTTGCTCAGGTCAATCGTTTCACCGCAAACGGTGAGCTTGCCGGGTTTAACGAGGTTGTTTTCCAGATACATATTGCGCAAATACCATGCGTAATAAGGGCCGGGCAAGTTGGTGCTATCGGAATTCCAATACAGCAAATCGAAAGGCGGGGGTGTTTCGCCTTTCAAATAATTGCCGACCACATAGTTCCACACCAAATCGTTGGGGCGCAGGAAACTGAAGGTGCTGGCCAAATCTTGACCCTTCATCAAACCGCCTTTGCCCATTTCGGCTTCGCGGTATTGCACCATCGTTTCGTTGATGAATACATCCAACACGCCGGTATCGGTAAAGTCCATCAGGGTGGTGAGGAAGGTGGCACTGGCAACGGGTTTTTCGTTGCGTGCAGCCAACACCGCCAAAGCCGTGACCAACATCGTGCCGCCCACGCAGAAGCCCAGTGCGTTGATGTCGTCCGCGCCCGTAATTTCTTGCGTTACCGTAATCGCTTTGATGATGGCTTTTTCGATGTAGTCATCCCACGTCATTTGCGCCATCGAAGCATCGGGATTACGCCAGCTCATCACAAAGGTGCGATGTCCTTGATCTACTGCGTAGCGAATCACGGAATTGTCGGGCTGCAAGTCCAAAATGTAGAACTTGTTAATGCACGGTGGAACCAGCAAGAGGGGTTTTTCGTATACCTTGGCAGTCAGCGGCTTGTATTCCAAAAGCTGGAAGAACTCATTTTCAAAGACGACCGCGCCTTCGGTGGTTGCCACATTTTTGCCGACTTCAAACAGGCTTTCATCGGTCATCGAAACATGGCCTTGGCGCATATCGTGCAGCAGGTTTTGTACCCCTTTGGCGATACTTTCGCCATTGGTTTCGAGTGCTTTTTTCTGCGCTTCGGCATTAAATGCCAAGAAATTGCTGGGGGCGGCGGCGGCAATCCATTGCTCTACGGCGAAACGGATGCGGGCGCGGGTTTTGGCATCGCCTTCCACGGCATCTGCCAATTCCATCAAGGTACGGGCATTAAGCAGATAAATGGCAGCGGTTTGCGATGCCAAAGGATTCGCCGTCCATGCGTCATTGGCAAAGCGGCGGTCTTGGGTGACCAGTGCATTGGCAAAGGTTTGGTTGCCCAAACTCACCAAGTCTTGCAGGTATTTTTGTTGGAGTGCCTGTAATTTTTCCGGTACAAAGCGGACGTTAGGCTGGGTTAAACCCGCAGGCAGAGCCGGCATGGTAGGAAATGCAACCAAGGTTCCCAGCTTATTGAAGCTGCCCAAGTTGCCGAAAGTACCCAAAAACTGTTGTGTGGCTTGGGTAAAAAAATCAAACGGGTTTTGAATCACACGGTCACCTTGCTCTAAGAAATGTGTTTAATGTGCCGAACGATAGTATCTCAGCATACGCCCTACTGCATCCTGACAGACAGGGCGTTGGTTGTGCGTTTATGGCGCGTATTTACCCGCATTTATTCGTCATGCAGGTGGGGGGTGGAAAGACCTTCGGCTAATTTTCCGGTGTCGGGGTCAATCCAGTCGGATAATCCTAACTCAGATTCTGCTTCTCCCAAGGTTTCCCCGGGTTCTGTCATATCTTCATCGGATGATTGCATATCAAGAAAAGCTTCTTCCAATGTAGTGAAGGGGCCAATTTCTTGCTTACTTCCGGTTGCCTGCCAGTAATAGCCATCATGGCGATGCAGAATTTGCCCTATTTCGATTTCCTGCTCTTCCTCATCATCTGCCGCATCGACCGCTTCCGGTTCGGGGGAGGGCATGGAAATTCCTTGTTGTGTCAAGGCTGGGGTCGGTATAAGAGTCTCGGTAGGCATAAGAGTCTCACTTTTTGAAAAGGATTGTGCAATGGAACGAATGGTACGGAATGTAAAACATTTATCCCAGCTTTTGGAGAGTCGGCACTGGAAACTTGCTACCGCAGAGAGTTGCACCGGCGGTTTGTTGGCCGCAGCGTGTACCGATGTGGCGGGTGCTAGCGCGTGGTTTGAGCGCGGATTTGTAACGTATTCCAACGAATCAAAAATGGAAATGCTCGGAGTCTCGGCGCAAATACTGGCGACAGAGGGCGCAGTCAGCCAAGCTGTAGCACACGCGATGGCGCAGGGTGCATTGGCACGTTCGCAAGCGCAGGTTGCCGTTTCGATCACCGGAGTCGCAGGCCCTACGGGTGGTAGCGATAAAAAACCCGTCGGCACGGTGTGGTTCGGTTTGGCTGTGAACGATAAAGGCACGACACGGGTCGAAACCACGCAGCGCCAATTTCCGGGTGACCGCTCGGCTATTCGGGAAGCCAGCGTCGGCTTTGCGATTGCGCTGGTGTTAAGTTTAATTTAAGGGAATTTTTCCCAAAAAACCAAACAAACTGCTATAGTTCCTCCCAGTTTTGCAATTGGGAGGAATGTGTATGCGGATTCGATTTCGGTTTGGGTTTCAACAAAGTTTTTGGTTCTCGCTGTTCATCGGGTGGATAGTGTGGCTGGGGACGCTATCCGCATGGGCAGCCGAAGAATTTTTACCCCCCGAACAGGCATTCGTCTTCACCAGCAAAATCGTGAATGACAAAACGATTCAACTGCACTGGAAAATCGCCCCCACCTACCACCTGTACCGTGACCGCATTCGTGTTGAATCCGATGCAGCTGATGTTGCTGGTGTTGCAATCGCACCACTGAATTTCCCGAAAGCGATTGAGAAATTCGATACCAATTTCAAGAAAACCATGTTCATGTACGAGGGCGAACTCAGCCTCGAAGTACAACTGACGCAAGGCGATACGAAAAGCCCCATTACGGTGCATTGGCAGGGTTGTGCCGATGGCGGGCTGTGCTATCCACCCGACAGCATCACCTTGAATGAAAAAATCACCACAACAGAAAAAACGGCTGCAACGCCCGCCAATACTGCACCAGCAGCTACGGATTCGATAGCATCGACACTGGCATCGGGTAGCATTTTGCGCACGATGGGCGTATTTTTACTGGCGGGTTTGCTGCTGGCGTTTACGCCGTGCGTGCTGCCGATGGTTCCGATTTTGTCCTCGTTGATTGCGGGTCAATCCGGCACAGTGAGCCGTAGCCGAGGTTTCCTTTTATCGCTGGCGTATTCGCTGGGCATGGCGCTGGTGTACGCGGGTTTTGGCGTGGCGGCAGGGCTGGCGGGTGAAGGGCTGGCGGCGGCGTTGCAAAACCCGTGGGTGCTGGGCGGATTCGCGCTGCTGCTATCGGGTATGGCGCTGTCGATGTTCGGGTTTTATGAACTGCAATTACCCAGCGGGATTCAAAGCCGCGCCACCGAGTTTGCCAACCGTTTTGAAGGCGGCAATTACATCGGCGTGTTTTTGATGGGCGGCATCTCGGCGCTGGTGGTTGGGCCTTGCGTGGCGGCTCCGCTGGCGGGGGCGTTGGTCTACATCAGCCAGACCAAAGATGTGGTTTTGGGCGGCGCGGCCTTGTTTGCAATGGCGATGGGCATGAGCGTGCCGCTGCTGCTGGTCGGTTTATCGGCAGGTAGTTTGCTGCCCCGCGCGGGGATGTGGATGGAATACGTGAAGCAAGTATTCGGCATGATGCTGTTTGCGGTGGCGATTTGGATGGTTTCCCCCGTGATTCCCGCCACGCTGCATATGCTGCTGTGGGTGCTGTGGCTGCTGGTTTGCACCGGATTGCTGGGCTTGGGCGCGGCGCGAACGCTGGGCTTGGGTACGGCGATGCTGGCTTTCATTGTGCTGGTGGGCGCGGCTTCGGGCGGGCAATCGTTGCTGCAACCCTTGGCGCATCTGCGGGGCGGAGCGGCAGGTGCAACCAGTGCCGATGCCACGGCGCACGGTTTGAAATTTCAGCGCGTTGCCAATGCCCAAGCCTTGGATGCCGCGATTGCCGAAGCACATAAAAGCGGAAAAATCGCCATGCTGGATTTTTATGCCGATTGGTGCGTAGCCTGTAAAGAATTTGAAACCTTTACCTTTAGCCATGTGGATGTGCAAAAGCGTTTGAATAACGTGGTTTTATTACAAGCCGATGTGACCGCTAATACTGTGGCAGATAAAGAACTCATGAAACGCTTTAATCTTTTTGGCCCCCCCGGAATTATCTTTTTCGAGGGTGGAAAAGTCGTGCATAAAGTAATCGGCTATGAAAAGGCCGAGGATTTTTTGGTTTCGCTTTCTAAAGCAGGTATTCGTTAAAGTTTCGTTAAAAGGAGTTTCTGATGAAAAAGATTTCTGTATTATTGGCAAGCTTGTTGTTCACTTCATTTTCCGCGTTCGCAGTGGAAGTGGGGCAAATGGCTCCCGACTTTGAATTGCAAGGTCAAAATGGGACAACCGTTAAACTCAGTTCCTATAAAGGGAAAACGGTTTATTTGGATTTCTGGGCTTCATGGTGCGGGCCTTGCAAACAATCGTTCCCTTGGATGAATGAAATGCAATCGCGCTACGGTGCTAAAAAATTCCAGATAGTGGGCGTGAACGTGGATCAAAAAACCGATGATGCCAAAGCGTTTTTGAAAGAAAATAATGCCAATTTTGATATTGTTTTCGATAGTACCGGAAAAATTCCAAAAACGTTCCAAATCAAGGGAATGCCCACTTCGATGTTAATTGGTGCAGATGGAAAAGTTTTAAGTATTCATACCGGATTCAAACCCGAACAGAAACCGGAATTGGAAAAACAAATTAAAGATGCAATGAAGGATTCTTCCAAATGAAAAAACGTATTGCTATCGTATTAACGATTACCGCATTATCATGGTTAAGTGGATGCAGTAGTTTAAGTCATTTAAGCAATTTGCAACCCGTAAACCCTTGGGAAAAGGGTAATCTAGCCAAACCGCACATGACGTTTGAAAACGATCCACTTGACCAGCGTTTTACCCAACACGTTTATGGCAGCAAAGAAAGCTCCAGTGGCGGTTATGGTGTGGGCGGCGGCGGTTGCGGTTGCAATTAAGGGGTTTTAATAATGAATCATTCTAAAAATCATTCTAAAAATACCGTTTTAATGGCTTCGCTGCTGCTACCCGGATTAGCAGCTTTGGCGACTTTAACCAGTCCCGTTGCCCATGCGGAAAATGCACCCGAAAAAACCACGATTGCATTTAAACTGGGTAGCTACCACGATAGCCAAGCGGGTTGGGATCGCATTACAGCGACTGCGCCACAGGTTTATATTCAAGCCCCGATTGCCAGCGATTGGGCGATTGAGGCCTCGGCGGTGCGTGATAATGTTTCCGGCGCTACTCCCTATTTTCACACCCAAAAAACCGGAGCCAGCGGCGGCGGTCAACTAGGTATGAAAGATGAACGCAATGCGGGGGATGTAAGAATTACGCGCTATTTGGGTCGCTCCACCTACGCGGCAGGGTTGGCTATTTCCAATGAACACGACTATCAATCAACGGCTATTAGTTTGGATGGGCGTTGGTCGAGTGAAGATAATAATACCACTTGGTCGGCGGGTTTGGGTGCATCGAACGATGTGATTGATAATACCTATAGCGGTTTGAATACGGCGATTGACCAGAAAAAAACCACCCGTGAAATCATGGTCGGTGTAACGCAAGTTTTAACGCCCGATGATATTATCCAATTCAATATAACGCGCAGCATGGGTAGCGGTTATTTTAACGACCCCTATAAATTATTCGACAGCCGCCCCGATGCACGCAATACGTGGATTGCATTGGCACGTTGGAATCATTATGTAGAAGGTTTCGATGCTTCGTTAAAAACCAGTTATCGGTATTACAACGATACGTTTGGCGTACAATCGCATACCGTGGGCGTGGAATGGGTGCAACCCATGGGGCAGTGGACATTAACACCCGCCGCACGTTATTACAGCCAAAAAGCTGCCGATTTCTTTATCGAACCGATTTTAGATGCGCAAGGTAATTACGATACCGCCGCGACTATGCGAAAAACCTTATTAACATCGGGTTTCCGTTCCGGTGACCAGCGTTTATCGGGGTTTGGTGCGATTACCCTCTCGTTCAAAGCTGCTTACGCGATTAACGCCAATACCAGTGTGGATTTTAAAATCGAAACCTATCGCCAGTCAGGGGATTGGGCGCTGGGCGGTGGTGGAACGAAAGGTTTAGATACCTTCAATGCCCAGTTTTACCAAGTTGGCATTACGCACCGTTTTTGATTCGATTATTGGGTGACGAATGTACCGTTTTGATTTTCGGGCGATGGCATCGCCCTGCTCCATCCAAATCGACCCCATTGACGGGCAAGATGAAGCCACCGTGCGCCACGCCGCCCAGCAAGCGATTGCCGAGGTGCAGCGCATTGAATACAAGTATTCGCGCTATCGTTCGGATAGCATCATCTGCACAATCAATAAGGCTTCCGGGCACAATGCCGTATCGGTGGACGAAGAAACCGCTGGATTATTGGCATTCGCCCACAACCTATGGGAATTGAGCGATGGGCTATTCGACATCACCTCCGGCGTGCTGCGCAAAGCGTGGGATTTCCGCGCCCAACGCTTGCCTGAACAAGGGGTTTTAGATGTGCTGTTGCCGTTGGTAGGGTGGGGCAAGGTGGAACGCACCGCCGAAACAATCTACCTCCCACAATCGGGCATGGAACTGGATTTGGGCGGATTCGGCAAAGAATACGCCGCCGACCGCGCCATGATGGTGCTGCACAGTCTAGGATTTCGGCAAGGGTTGGTGAACTTGGGGGGCGATTTGCACGCACTGGGCGAACGTCATTGGGACATTGCCATTCAACACCCCCGTAAAAATGATGCGCCCTTGGCGGTGCTATCGCTTCAACAAGGCGGATTGGCAACGAGTGGCGATTACGAACGTTTTTTCATCCACCAAGGCAAACGCTATTGCCATGTGCTGAATCCATTCACGGGCTGGCCGGTTGCGCACTGGCAATCGGTTACCGTGCTGGCGGTCAACGCGACCAGCGCCGGCGCATTAAGCACCATCGCCATGCTAAAAGAAGAAAAGGCCACGGCATGGCTACAAGCACAGGGTGTGCGATTTTTAGCAGTGCAACAAAACGGCGCAATGGTGCGGGATAGAAATTAAGGAGAGGGCGTGATTGTGGTGGAGATTCACGAACTGCTCCAACTCCCTCAAGCCCCCCAAACGGCAATAATCGGGATAGTTGCAATACCGGAAGGCACATC
>ERZ724506.902-NODE-902-length-10438-cov-5.353655_pt1 | contig 10438 bp, 6 predicted proteins | sample MGYA00376039_ERZ724506 | MGnify/ENA primary metagenome ERZ724506 (study PRJEB28724, sample SAMN07190887) | wastewater metagenome | isolation source: effluent of sewage treatment plant in Hong Hong | place: USA: Christiansburg, Virginia | collected 2016-03-01 ... | reverse complement strand
AATATGTTCTCTCTTTTCTTAAATACGAAATTATGTGATATTGGACAGTACTCGAGATCTGGAACTGAAATTGCCGTTATAACAGAGTCAATGTATAATTTAAATTAAAAGGATTTCTCGAAAAGATTTTCAAATTTCGAATTCAGTCTCTCTTTTTAGTTCGTGGAATTTAACTTGCTAAGTAATCCACATGCATTCTTTAAGTATTCTTATCTTTATTGATAAAATTAAAAGTCGAGTTTATTCCATTAATTACAATCAGTTTGATCCATTAGGCTTGCTTTTTTTATTATTTTTCGAAAGATCTCTTAATAGCGTGAAATTACTAACTTTAATTATTAGATTTAATTAGCTTCAGGAGAAGATTACTAAATAATTTGAGATTAACTAGAGGAAAATCCAGATAGTTAAGTAATTTTATCCTTGTTTATTCTCATTTAACTCATGTTTTCTTTTTAATATATATAGTTTCAAAATCATAATTTGATTTAAAAAATTAAATATTTTCAATGAGAGGGTTTTTAAAAATTTCTTATTAAAAACTAAGCACAAAGATGGAAGAGATATCTGCTTTGTTTTCAAAATTAAAGGCGGATATATTATAATAACTCCTTTTAAAGTTTATTTATGTAACTAATTAAATATTAAAACTATGTCTTTCTTTGGAGTATAACTGAATGCCCAACTGAATCGACTATTCCTTGAAATAAGAATTAAACTCTCACAAAATAAATTTGCTCCCAATTTCAGAACAATCTATCGATCATTCGTATCATTCGATCCCTAAGTCTCAGGCCGAATGCCAGTCCCTGATTTCGAAAAGGTATCTCTATCTTTAAACAAAGGCGCTCAATTAAAATAAGATATTTTTGAAGAAATGGGAAATTCAAGTATTCGAAAAAGCTTATAATGATCAATCTGGGAACATTAATTGGTTCGCTTTTATGAGTCATTTGAGATAGCCTATGGGTCCTCTCAGAAGACAATTAATAGAAAGAATATTCGATTCAATGGACTCAGGAAAACAAAAGAGACTGACACCTGAGCAACTAAGTACAGATAAATATTAACTCAGTGATACATTTCAACCCTAATTAAATCGATCATTATAAGAAAGATTTTAAAACTGAATAATAATTGCATAATGCATTCATTTCATTGCTATCAACTCCTGAAGGAGTTATCACTCGAGAATAGTTTATAGCATTCTATGATGATTGCAATATTAATTTCCATCATAATGATGTCTTTTTTAGGTATGTTAGCAGTCAATGGCATTATACTCCTTAGAAACTATAAATAGTCAAATAGGAATAAGTCAAAGCTCTCAGTAAGCTCTTTAGGGCCAAGTTAATCCAGAAAAGCCAAGCTACCAAAGATGACTTTTTAGTCAGAAAACTCTTTGAATAGTTTGATTTGAATCAAAACTACTCAATAGGACAATATTAACTCGATCTAATGTTAAAAAAAGTAGGAAGCCCAGGAGCCCCGAAACTAATCTAACCCCTTCTCCAAAAGATCGACCAAAACAAATCAGGATTCATCGAGTATGATTAGTTCAAGAAATACCTCTTCACAGACCCCTATCCATTATGATAGATTTATCCTTCTGATATAGAATATATTTGTCTGGTAAAATTGTCATTTTGTAAGTATTAATTCCCATATCAATAACCAGATTATTAAGAAGGTGATTTATAAATTTTATATTAGAAGTTTATGTTCCATCATTTTACATTTGGTACTCCAATCTGCTCACAAGAAGATATTTCCTCGGAAATATCATTTGGGGACAAGAGAGATACTGCTGACACTGCGTTTCATTTACAAAATACAAATAGTAGTTCCAAGACAAATCGGAAGTTTCTGAAGGTTTATACCAGTGAGAGCAAAAATAATTAACCTACCTATCGAAAAATCAGTTTTGATCATGTTGCATAGAAAGAAGAAGATAGCAAAAATAATAAAAAAGGATGTCTTTGCTTTGAAGGATGTAAAGCTGAAGAACTTATAGATTTTGGGTTGACATCTCGAACTCGGAAAGTCAGTGCAGAAAAGAAAAAATAGTTAACTAAGACAGATACTCCAGTTAATCAGCTTTTAGAGCTGGAGAGACTTGATTAACTTTAAGGAAGAACGCATCAGCTAAGATCGAGGAGATGAATATTATGTACTTAATAGGTTTTATTAAAATATTTTCTATGAAAATGATTAAAAAATAAGTATAATAATATTAATTTAACACACTAAAAGGAAAAAATCATAAACGATTTTAACTTATATAATATTAAAATAATTTTTTTAAAGAGAATTTATGAAAATTCTATTTTTTGGTTGGGTTAGATATCAAAAAAAATTAAAAAATTTTTGGCAGGTAGTTCTTACTCAAATAAGGAATTATCTGATTAAAATCGTATTTGAAAATAATGAGCTTATTTATCGTTCTGATTTTTATCATTTTTGAATTAAATTTCATCATTGTTGATCCCGATAACCAGTAAACTCTTCATTCTTTCCAGTTATTTTAATATCATAAATTACAGTCACATTTGTTGAATCAAATTAGAATATTGATATTATACAAGTTTTCTCTCTAAATTTCTAAATGAAAAAGAGTAATCTATAAATAAAAATCGGTTGAAGTAATAATAAAAGTAATCATACATGAATAAAAGGTTTTACTTCCTATTTCTCTGTAAATTCTAAATTAACTATTCAATCCAAAGTATTTTATCAAAAGTTCTATGGATAATCAATATATTGTGAGTTAAGGAACTGGACTTCTCCACAATTAATCAGCAGTGAAACTCAGAAGTCTTACTTTTATCACTAAAATGTCATTTTATATCAGTTTATTTATTTTGAATTTTAATTTTAAACGTAAAGAGTATTTAAGAGTAATAATGTGCAGATATTTAATGAAATTTTGAAATAAAAGCCTAAAATTTTCCTTGAGCTCCTCAATTTAGAGGACTGGTCTAGTCTCTCCTTAAAAAGTAATGATTATTTGCATTTTAGTCTTTTAAGAAGAGACTGTAAAAGCAGAAAATCCAAGAGTTAGTGCTATTTATACGAGTACTTATTTATTACAAGTTTCGTTAAAAAATATTTAAATTAAGTTTAGCTTATATTATTCGATTCAAATGTAATATTTCTTATAAATAAACACGCGTTCTGACATCTTATAATTAATTAACTTATTTTATTATCAAAAAGTAATGGTCTTAGCTTAATTAGGGAGGAAAATCACATCTGCTCTCCATAAACTTAACAGACAAACTGTAGTCGATGAAGAAGCTATTAATGAATGCTTGAAATAAATATGTAATGCTTTGATCTCAAGTGATATATCTGTTCATTATGTATTCAAACTCAGACAGAATATATTGACTAAATTAAAGAATGAATAGCAGTCAGGAGGCAATATGAGAGTCTTGATCAAAACTTAGGTTGTTAAGTAATTGACAAGTCTTCTAGATGCTGGGAAGTAGCCTTATCAACCCAAGAGAGGTAAGACTAATGTCATTATGTTTGTTGGTCTTCAAGGAAGTGGTAAGACAACAACATGCACGAAGGTGGCTTATTATTATAAAAAGAAAGGATGGAAAGTTGGGCTTGTATGTGCTGATACATTTAGAGCTGGTGCTTTTGATCAGCTTAAACAAAATGCCGCTAAAGTTAGAGTTCCTTTCTACGGCAGCTACGTGGAGACAGATCCAGTTGCGATTGCATAAGAAGGTGTGAACTAATTTAAAAACTAGGGAATGGAGGTTATCATCGTTGATACTTCTGGTAGACATAAACAGTAAGCCGAGTTATTTGATGAGATGAAACAAGTAGAAAAAGCTATCAAGCCTGATAACATTATTTTCGTTATGGATAGCTCGATTGGTCAGCAATGTTATGCTCAAGCAGAAGCCTTTAAGAAAGCTGTAAACGTTGGTAGTATTATCATTACTAAAATGGATGGTCATTCGAAAGGTGGTGGTGCACTTTCAGCAGTTGCAGCTACTAAGAGTCCTATTATATTCATAGGAGATGGTTAACATTTCTAGAATTTATAAACTTTTGATCCACTATCATTTATCAAAAGGCTTTTAGGATAGGGTGATATTAAGCAGCTTATTGAAAAAGTGAAGGATGCTGTATCGCCAACCGATCAAGCTAAGCTCCTCGAAAAGGTCAAAAAGGGTTAATTTACTATAAGAGATTTAAGAAGTCAATTTTAATCGATTTTAAAACTAGGTTCATTGAATAATTTTATGTCCCTTTTACCAGGTGCCGGGACTGGAATTATTAATAAAGATAATGAGAAATAATCCATTAATAGAATCAAGAGGTTCATCTTCATTATGGATTCTATGACTCCTGATGAACTAGACCGAGATCAACCCATCACTGAAGAATCTAGAATCAAAAGAATAGCTAAGGGTTCAGGGACAAGTATAATGGAAGTAAAGATTCTTCTTGAAGAGCATAAAAAGATCAGAGGTCTCGTCGAACAAGTCAAGAAAACTAATCTTGGTAAAAACGATAAGCCACAAAACTTCATGAGAAACCAACCACAGATCATGAATAAGCTGAGCAGTATGATTAATCCTCAGATGATGGCCCAATTAGGAGGAGCTTCGAATATTATGGGTATGATGAAATAGATGACTACAAATCCACAAATGCAAGAGATGATGAAAGCCATGGGCGGTATGGGAGGCATGGGAGGTTTAGGAGATATGGGAAAAGGTAAAAAAGGTAAAAGTAAAAAATGATAAATTAATTTTTAATGATAGAAAATATATTTACTTTATAATATAAACGTTGAGTTATAATGAGCTAAATTTCTGTATTTCTTCGCCACGCAAAAAGAAACCACAATACAAGCCTAGATCTATCTCATCGAAATCTATCTTTCATTCCAAAATAACTTTTAACTTTAAGAAATGTGTAATCATTAAATCTTTCAAATAACAAACTTTAGTGTATTTAGCCATCAATTAACTAATTGTACAAACTTAAGTAATTAGATTTAAGTTTTAATCTTATTACTTAGTTGCCAATTTAAATATCTACGTTGCCAATGCTGTCTGTAACTTTTTACAAATTTAGATTTTGAAACTAGAAGGAAATCCCTTGAAGCCGGCCTACCAGGCACTTCTAGAGCCAGCAAACAGCTCAGGATAAAAGCTAGTCAACGCACTCAAGCAATGCTTTGAAAAATAATCGAATTAAAAGGTGAGACTAAATACATAGCTTAGACTCCGTAATGGCTTATTGAAGGAAGCACAAAGGATTTAGTTTAAAAAAAATCAGATATTCAGTGGGATGAGAAAATCTTTAAAGTGTAGCCAAAAATGAGTCGAAAAACTGATCGAAATTTTAGAAAAGTACTTATAGAAGAAAAATAAAAATAAGAGATTCCAGAATTTAAAAACGGTGTACTGGAAATTAGATTGTAAGATCTTGAAATAGGAGATCAAATATCGATGGGTGGCTTTAGTACAATTCATAAAGGCAAATATTTTAGTTCACAGGTAGCAATCAAAAAAATCTTCAATCCGAACATCAGTTAAGAGTTGATCAGCTAATTCAATAATTAAATCCTTATGCTATCTCGATATAGACATCCAAATATCGTACTTTTAGTAGGCGCTGTCACCTCCCCTCCAACCTTATGCATAGTCATGTAATATTTCCGAGAAGGTACATTGTATGATCTTTTACATAAAAGAAAAACAGTTTTAATGGAAAAAGATAAGACGAGAATAACCATGCAAATACTTTTAGCAATTCAATTCCTACATAGATTAGGAATTGTTCATAGGGATATAAAGAGTCATAATATTCTTTTAAATTCTAACTTTTAAGCTAAGCTTTGTGATTTCGGTTTAGCTAAGCATAAAGTAAAATCTATTATATTAAGTCTTAACTCAATACAGGGCCAATGCAATATAGTGGTACTCCTACCTATATGGCTCAATAAATGTTTCTTAAAAAAAGTTATGATATGACAGTGGATATATTTGCCCTAGGGACGATGCTCTTCGAAATTTACAGTGGTGATATTCCTTACCATGGAATTGACCCTTCAGATATCAAATAAAAAGTACTAAAAGACAGCAACCTACCGTATAAGATAGGAATGAAAAAATCAATAGCTCAAATAAGTAATTAAAAGATAACATAGTAAACAAATGCCGTTCAGCAGAGCCAAGCCAAAGACCAACAATATAAGAATTGATAAAATTTTAATAATGGTGATGATTTATGAATATTTGAGTTAGAAATTTAGAAATAAGTATGTTTTTTGATGAATAAATTATATAAACGTTAATAGATGTCCAGGCCAGACAAAATTGGTAGCTTTAGTTTACTAAAACTTAAGTAGCGTTTCTTGCCTCGTAATAGTTCTATAACGAAGTTAATAATAAATAAAACAGCAACTTTATTTTGAGGAAATTAGCTGACATGGATGGCTCCACGTCTAGTCAAGAGCGTAGGCCTCCTCGCTCACTCAAACACATTCAAACCTAAATAAACTCATAATATTCGTCCATAATAAATGTCAAAGCACTGCTTGAAAAATGCTATCCACAATCTTCCACTTCCATAAAAAAAGTTGAAGAGCCAGACTCAACACAGGATAAATAGTACAGATAACAAATGGAGTTTAGACAAACAATTTAACAGCAAATATAAAAGTAATAAATCTTTAATTAAGGGACGTACATCACTATTTGGTGTAATCTCGTAAAAAAAATAAAAGGAATAAAATATTACATAAAAAGCAAGGAAGGAGATTTTCAAACCCAGATGATTTCTCTCGACTAAAAAGTATTTGAAATAACTATCCTCCGATACAAGAAATCATGCCATAAATCTCATCTTTCTCTTTTATATTATATTTAATTATAAACATATTACATTGGATTCATATATTTGTTCATCTTCCTTTTACTTATTATATCATTAGATATCAAATTTTTTTGTATTTTTTTATTTATCTATTATATTGATTACTTAATTTAATTTTAATGGTTTTATTTATCATGGAATAATATTATTTCCATTTCTATATTATGGACACGTATTCTAAAATCATTCGACTTGGCAAAACTAAAAGTCCTTCTCATGCAAGGGTCCCTTCTCTACTTGATGAAAGAAACAGAGAAACAATCTTATCATCTCGAGAACCACAACCTTTAAATTAGACTCATCCAATGAACCAAACTATGTATGTACAATCGAGAAATATGTCTCCACAGGTTAATTTCTCAAGGACAAATCCAAATTTCTATCCAATTTAACACATAAAAATACAATAAAATATCAATCATAGAGTAATTCAATAACCTCCATATAAATAAGCATCTTTGATGAATGTTATTGTCATGAAAAAACAGCCTGAAGGCATTGAAAATATGGGGCCAGTGACACCAGATCTAATAGGATAAAGATAACAATTATTAAGAAAAAATAAGGTTTTATAGACTAGGATAAAAGAGCTACATGAATAAAAAAATGATATTATTCTAAAAACAAACTAAAATCATAAGAAATTAATCGAATAAAACGAATAACTGAGAAAGAAGTTAACTGATTTCTAAAATTTAAAAAATTAATATGCTACTCTTATGAAAAAAGAACTAAATATCCTTGGAGGAGCTTCTAAAGCTTTGTGCTTTGAATAACCGCAAAAGACCACAAAGCCTGAGGTTATATAAAATAATTAAGAGTTGGTTCAATAGAAAATATTATCTAAATAGTCAAAAGTAGCTCCACTTCGAGCTAGTTGCCTAAAAAACAGTGCCTACATCTACCATTAGCATGAGGAGCTTACTTCGATTTGTATGTAAATGAGTAGAAAAGATTAATCTCATTATTAGGATTGTTTTAGCAAAAAAACTTAATTTGAAAATGAAAATTTATCGGATAAAATAAAACAACTTGAAGAACTAAATAAAAAACTTCAAGAAAATCTGAATACTCAAGCCATAAATCATCAATTAAAATAAGAATAGCTAAAAATAAGTTTTATTTCTCAATAAAATTTATGGAAGACTAAATAAAATGAATATCGTAAGCAGCTATCGTTAGCAAGCGAAGATAAAGAGAAAGCACAAGCCCTTCTAGCAGTATTATAAGTAGCTCGTGAGAATAACTAGTACTATGTTCAAAAAATATTAAAATTTTCTCAAGAATCCATGAAGACCAAAGAGCAATACATCATAAAAATAAACAATATGAATCAAATTATTTCAACAAAGTAATAATAAATCCGAAGTGTGAAATAGAAAATAAAATAAATGGAAATTGGCGCACAAGAAAACTCAGTGCAGAAATAATGCCTAAAATGCCGAGAATTGATCAAAACGCTAGTAAAGCTGAACCAAAAAGTATGCACAAAAACATTTTGAATGATATATTCGTTATTTTATTTTTGTACTTACTCATACCCTCTATTAATATTTTATAAAATTAGAGAAAAGAAAAAGAAAAAGATTAAAATTAAAGCTCATACTTTATTTTTGATAATTTATAAAAGATTTGAGTCATATGAATAGCTAATCCGCGATAGTATAAAGGCTATTATCCCTGCCTGTCACGCAGGAGATCCGAGTTCAATTCTCGGTCGCGGAGGTTTTTTTTATTTTCATACAAATAATATATTATTTTTGATTTATATCCTTATATTGAATTATTTTTTTGCTTCAAAAACCAGAGACATATCTCCTCAGAGATAATCTGGCTACTGTAAAAATAGCCCAAAAAAATATTACAAATACTAATGAAAATTAACAAATACTTCATTTTTGAATCTCTAATATAAATATTAAATGATTTCTACTCATCCCCAATTCCAATTTCTAGATTAAAAGTAAAAGAAAAGAATTAAATAAGCTCTTGTACAGATATAGCAGTTGGTGGTAGCCTTACGACAGAGATTATGCACGTATGGTTATTGTACATAATAGTTTTAATAAATCATGAGAAATATGATTACTAAAGTTTTCAATAAATAAATAAAACCAAAGGATAAAACTGTGGGATAGATGATAAAAGGAGTAATTGATTATATAAAAAAAAGACCCAATAAAACTATGAAGCTACTTATAGAATTTATAAATTGCTTAGACACACAAATTAGCTAGTTAGAAAGTAGTTAGATTTCAAATGAGTCTGACATCAAAAAATAAAGTAGCCAGATCAAAGTTAAATTAGAATCTAAGTACAGCTAGGGTTTAGATGGAAGTAGTTAGCAAGAAAAAAAGAAATTAAGTTCATAATCATAGAAAGAGGATTTTTTCAGAAAAGGTTAAGTAATATACGAATATTAAAGCGATAGGAATGACGATCCATAGTCAAAGTCACCGAATGAATCCTCACAAAGACGAAAGCCAAAGACAAGAGGTAGAAAAAATCATTGAATTTTTTATATATATATTAATAGTCGAATTATAATAGAGTATATTAATGAACCCAAAAAGAACTGAGCAGGATGTGAAGGAGAAACTTTTGAAGGGTTAGTATGATACCCTAGTAAATATAGGTGGAGAGGTTAATAGACAACTGATAGATTTAAAGAAATAATAGTAAATTATCAGGCAGATGATTAAATAGGAATAATCTAGATTAAAAAATATGAAAAATCCAATCTACGAATAGATCGTGGATTAGAAAGAATAAATCTAGAAAAAGCCAGTTGAAGTACCTAAAATTCCTACGAAAAGACGAAATCGAAATTGAGTTTCTTTTTAGTTACTATCGTGAGAGGCATTTATTGAATGATATTAATTAAATCAAGTTTTTATCTCTGATTTATCCATTATCATGTTTCTTAAATAATGTTCTTTATTTTATACTAATTTATTGAAATATATTTTTATTGGCTTAATTAATACTTGAGATAGACATAAAATATTGAAAAATGTTTAACTTTTAAGGAAATCTTTACGTTTTTACGAAGTCTGCGAAATAAGTGGAAAATGATGATCTAGTTAATAACAACCCGCGTAGCTCAGTCGGTAGAGCGTTAGCCTTTTAAGTTAATGGTCGAGGGTTCGAGCCCCTTCGCGGGTGCTTTTTTATATTTCACCCAAACACCTAGTTTAACTTGATATATCGAAACTAATGCAAGCAAATTTCAACAATTTAAGAAAAAAACTTACATTTATAAGTTATTTAGCTAAAATTACGGTTAATATACATTACCTATCATGAATATTAAGAATAAGAAATAACTAAATATTTAGGTAACGATATTTGATATGAATATATCGAGATGAAGATGAAAAAAATACTTTTTGAATTAACAATTGCTAACAGTTATATAATTTTAACATTTTCGCATTCAGCTTATAATTAAGATTTATTTATAAATACGTTATGAATCTGCCTCTGAATCTCAAAATTAGAAAAACTGGGGTTGGGGTTGGGGTTGGGG
>ERZ724506.899-NODE-899-length-10454-cov-7.278104_pt1 | contig 10454 bp, 6 predicted proteins | sample MGYA00376039_ERZ724506 | MGnify/ENA primary metagenome ERZ724506 (study PRJEB28724, sample SAMN07190887) | wastewater metagenome | isolation source: effluent of sewage treatment plant in Hong Hong | place: USA: Christiansburg, Virginia | collected 2016-03-01 ... | reverse complement strand
AATAAATATCTCTAGCGTTAAATTTAAATAAAAATTATAATATAAATATTATTAGTCAGCTGAGCTTGAACAATTTTTTAGATTTTGCATTTTTCCCATTTTTTTATATAGTATTTCTTAAATTTCGAAAAGGTTGACCAAATGACGCTACACCACCTTTTCCTCCATACCCCTCGAACAGTTTTTACTCAGCAATGCTCAATGGGATCAATATTCTCTTAGTTTCTTATTAGTTCATCTCATTGTAGCTTTGTATCTCTTACAGATATTATTTAGTTTCACAAATAATCTAAAATTATAAATGAAAGTTACATTAGGAATAAACGGCGGAAGTAATTATTTTTTACTTAACTTTTTCCAATTTATGTCTTTCATCCATATGTGTTATTTTAATGATTTTATTCCTTATTTTGAACCTAGTCTTTCTTGTGCTTTTCTTTTGATGAGTTTGTTAATGAAGTCGGCTGATTATTTACTCCAATTCAGAGGTATTTATGACTATGTTATTTTTACTTATTAATGACACATTTTTTATTTTATTTAGTTTCTATTTTTGCCTATGTAGGGTCTTTTATTTAGCATCAGCTAATATCCGACAACACCTAGGGCAAAATAATCAGAAACTTAATTATAAGCTTCCTTTAACAATACTTAAGGAGCCATATATCCAGGAGTACCACTGGAGTCATACTTTGCAGTTTTAATTTCATGTGTATATTTAGCAATTCCAAAATCTGTAAGTCTTACATAGCCAGTTTCTTCAAGTACTAAATTTTCTGGTTTGATATCTCGATGGACAATTCCTTTACTATGGATTTATTCGAGAGCAAGGATCAGACATGCGAGTATAAATTCTAAAAATATTGACCTAAATTTTTACTTGTCTAAGCTTAATTAAAATATTATCGATAGCAGATATGATAGCGTAGGTCTGCTCCTTTCAGATAGTCCATAATTAGATACAAGCAGTTTCTGTCTTGAAATGATAATTTCATATTGACTAAAAAAGGGTGATTTAATTAACTGAGGACTTTTCTTTCGTTCATGATACATTAAACACTATCCTTTTCTATAACCCTAAATATTATTCTCAATTACCTTCTTTTTTGTATTTATTTCATGGCATAATATTCCCAACTAATTTTTTATTGTACTTTCCAAACTTTTCCAAAACCACCAAAACCAATCTGATACATAAACTTGAAATTAGATCGATTTAGGCTGTTTTGTTATTAGTTACCCTGTGTTTGATATAATTGTGGTGTCATGTTATAGCTTTTGTAGTTATTAGGTAAGAAATTCTTATTCGTGATCATTTTATTTTATTTTTATTTACTATTTTCAAGTTATCTCTTTTTATTGCTATACTGTGCAGATTTCCTTATATCCTAATGACTTTAATATCTATTTCTATTTAATATAGAACCATTTTTACATGACATTCTAAAGCTAGCAAAGGGTGATTATCCTTGACTTGAATTTGCAGTTTTTGTATTGTTGTAGAAATTTGGTAATCTATCCATGCTATGGACTTGGTTTTTTTTCTTTTTAGACACTTCACGGCTGATATTTGTGTTTTTCATGATAGAATATTCTTTATTTTTGTTTATAAATATATTAAAGATAAGTATAAACGTAATTAACTTATTATTTGTCTTCTATTTTGTTAAATCTATCATAGTGCTGTTGAAACAACATATTAATCACATAATTATCGATAACATAGTGAAAATGTTAGAATATATAAAAATCATCGATGTCCACTCTGTTTCAAGTGCTAATTAATAATCTTTCTCGTCCATGACTCCTTTCGATTGTAACTAGGTCGAACTTACCTGATACTATTTCCTAATAAATTTTATTTATTTTATTTTTTCATACTTGAATGGGATGCTCCATGATGGAATTGGTTATTCAATGTAGATATTATAGATGTTTTGTTCATGTTTGTGTTTTGATTAGATGTGTTTGTACTAGGAATGTTCATTATCAGTTATTTGCGCTCGCTTAGTTTCTATTTTTGTTTCTAGGTGAACTTTTTTCGAGTTTATATTTATTCGATCAGTAGACTGTTCTTAATGCTCATTGTTTTGTTCATAGGAGTTTATAGGGGAGTATGCAATGGATTGTAACCTAATCCGTTAGTTTGGATGTGCATTGCATGGATTTTGTTCTAAAATGGATCAAATGTATCTCTTTTTTTACTATTTTTAAGACTTAAATTTTCCTTATTTCGACGACCTTGAAGAGAATTGATCACAATTTTCTCTTGCTAAGATTTAACTTCTTTCGAGAAGAATTTTTATTTATCTAATTATTTAGATTTTCTTTTAGATTATTACTTTTATTAATTTTATTTTTAGCTCTTACTCTAGTTTTTGGGCAGGATATACCGAAATTTATTTAACTTAATCTACTTCGATTAACTAATAAGTCCTTATTCTAGTAATTTCTATACATTTTATAAAAGCTCTTTTTACGTTATTTTCTTTGCCTTGTTTGTATTTCCATTCTTATTTAAAGATATCGATTTTCGTAATATACTACCTAGAATCTATGCTAGATATTTATCAATTTTTTAGACTTTCCTTAAATACAACTCTAAATTGTTATCGATTTATGTCATATAATTCATGCATGACAGTTGTAGCATTACCATAGCAATCTCATCAACAAAACTTCTCTAGTATTCCAAAATCTAGTCATTTAGAGTAGATTTTATCATATGATGGATGGATATAGTCGGCATACCTTTCAATGTCAAGAATATTTTATTCAGTTTAATTCCTTCTTGTAAAATCCAATCTTTCTATTTTAAAAATATCGTCAATTTGAGCAGCCAATGCAGACATAACCATAATTATTCCTTATCCATCTACTTCTTATATTTGATCATATCAGAAAGTGTAAAATTAAAATATTCGCAGTAGGTATCGATTACTTCATAAACTACACACAGATTTTCTAATATTAAATAAATTTTTACCTATCTTCGTTTGTGTGTGGAGAATTGGAGTAATGTACTGTTATGATTACCCTGTTTTATCATTAGAAATAAAATCTAGAATTTATTTAAACCCGTAATCTTTATATCCGGAACTCGAAACAAAATCGAAGGCATGCTTCTATTTATCCTTAAACTTTTATTTATCGATAATTTTATCTTTATCTCTAGTGTGTATAGTTTAATCCTTCATGAAAGTCCTCCTCAACATCATAATATACTTTCCTTACTCATTCTTGAAGATGTCGATATTGCCAAAATTTTAATCCTCAAGATTTTGCATAAATTTAATATCCCATTAAGTTATATTTTGATTATTTCCCATTGTGTTATAAGTGATATGGTGGAGATGAGGGTGGAGTTTGGGGTTTTGGTTTTTTGAATTTTTTATTATATCTGCGATTCGATTGCATAATTAACGTATTTTTTATTTATTATAATTTTTCTAATTAGTAATTTGTTCGATCTTCCTTTCTAGTTCGGGCTGGAGGAAGTTCATAGGACGTGCTGCTCTAGCACTCGAATATCGATTTGTTATTAATCCTGACCTTGATAATATAATGAAGTACACATCTCAAAAATATATAGTTTTTAAAAAAATGAATATAGATATATATATATAATTAAAAAACTTAAAAAAAGAAAGAATGAAATTAAAAAAATTCTTGCTGAGATATTATCCCCCAGGCATCCTCCTCGAATACGAACGAAGTAATGGCTAGGTATAAACAAAATCAATCGATCTGCTGAACTTATCTTCACAGTACTAGATATAAATATATATTTTATAGAACTGATGTTGATTAGTTAGTTAACTAAATTGCACATGAAGAACCTATAATCACGTAAAATAAGAAAGGACAGCTCAAGGGTCTAATACAAAGTATCATGTGTTTTTATTACTAGAGTTGATTTTGAAGATAGAAGAAAAAAAAGTGCAAGAATTCAAACTCTTCAAGACATTAAAAGCACATGTACTGCCGCTTACAAACTGTGCGTTTAATAAGAATGGAGATAAATTTATTACTGGTAGCTATGATAGGACTTGTAAAATTTGGGATACTGAGACTGGTAACCTTCTCCATACTTTATAAGGGCATAAAAATGCTGTCTATTCAATGGCTTTTAATGTTCCTTTCGGGTAAATAAATCATTATTTCTAGAGATCGAATTGCTACGGGTTCTTTTGATAAAACTGCAAAACTTTGGGATACAAACACAGGTGCTTTACTACACACTTTTGCTGGTCATCAAAATTAAGTAGTTACAGTATCATTTGATCCTCATAAAAGTTTATTAGCGACAGGTTCAATGGATCAAACTGCAAAATTATGGGATTTATAAACTGGAAAATAACACTCCACATTAAAGGGTCATGAAGGCTAAATTATATCTTTGAACTTTAATGCTGATGGAGACAAAATTTTGACTGGTTCTTTCGATGGGACTGCTATAGTTTGGGATACAAGACTAGGATAACCTGTCCATGTGCTAGAAGGTCATACAGGTTAGATTTCTGCTGCACAGTTTTAATTTGGTGGTTATATATGCGGAACTGCTTCAATAGATACAACTTGCCGATTATGGGATATTGGAACTGGTAAGTGTATTGCTACTCTAACTGGACACACTGACTAGATCTTAGATTTTAATTTTAATGCGATTGGTACGAGTCTAGTAACTGCATCTGTCGATTCAACATGCCGTATTTACGATGTGGCTACTTTCAAATGTATAAAAGTTTTGGAAGGACATGAATCAGAGGTATCAAAAGCCTTATTTAATCCTCAAGGAACAAAGATATTATCAGCTGGATTCGATCAAACAGCAAAAATTTGGGACGCAGAAACAGGAGCGATATTACAAGTACTGTAAGGACACGAAGACTAGATATTTTCATGCCAGTTCAACTACGAAGGAGACACAATAATAACAGGATCAAAAGACAACTCATGCAAGATCTGGCGAGACATCAACACATATTAACTGAACGGAAAGAAGAAGCCAACAACAGCAAGTACACAAGTAAGTGGAAAGGCAAAAATAAATCTAAAACCAAAACCTAAATCAAAGTAAGAGTAATAAGATTAAGATTATTGAATTATTATTAATTTATTCTATTATTATAAATAACTTTATGTGTGGAATTGTGGAAAGATAGTTGGGTTTATTTGTGTGGAGATCTTCATTTTGTTTTTGTTGGCTGGGATTTTTAGCAAATACTACTTTAGTTTATTATATCAATTATTTATATATCGTACAAGGTAACCTATCAAATAAATCTGAACATCTAAAAATATAAATCGATCAGTTAACACAAAAAAGTTCAAAAAAGATAATAACCTTTCAATTAAACTTGAAGGTATGAAAAATTAACTCTTCTAAGATGAAGAATAACAAAATATAAAAAAACTGAAGGACAGAAAAAAAAATATCCAGAAAACAAAACAAATCAACAAAACTGTCAATAATGATGGGTATGTAGCAGATATGGTTTAAGGGTTATATTTGTGATGAATTTGATTCAGATAGGGATATTATAATGAAGAGAATACCATGGAATTTATCATAATGTAATATCAAGTTATTTAAATGTTATATGCTTTTTTGAACATATAATATATATTTTTTAAATCATATGACAAACACACTCGAATATCCTCTTCCTTATGCTTTTCAAGAAGTTACAAAAGCTTAATCTACTGATGATTAGTGTTCCTATGAACAAAAAGGTCACAATGTCTATAAAACTAACTTGTGTAAATATAAGACCTAAATGTGTAAAAATTATTCTTAAATGGGATACTGTCCATATCGAGTTAAGTGCCAATTCGCACATGGACCTCAAGAACTAACAAATTCGGTCCCTGCTGTTAAAAAAGCATACCGAACTAAAAAATGCAAATCGTTCTGGGAATCAGGGACATGTCGTTACGGTTTTCGCTGCCAATTTCAGCATTATGAGTTAGAGCAGAAAAAAGATAGAGAATTCTTGAAAAATTGCCAAAATATGATGATACTCAATAAGTAAAAATCTTATTTTGGAAGTAAATTAGCTAAGATTATGAAAGATCATCCTATTAATGGTAATTGAAAGCCTAATAAAGTAAAGAATTCTTTACTTTTTACTCATTATTTATAGTATATTTTTTTCTCTACTTTTTCGTTCTCATGTTTAGGATATCCTCTATCTATAACTATACAATTTATTCGATTTTCCTATGTTTTGATTTTTACTGATATTTTTGTTCACCTTTAGAAAAAAATCGATTTTACTGGCATTTAATTTTTCAAAATTTAAAATCTTTGATAATTAATAAACTAAACATGTTACCTTTCTGCTTTTGGTATCAATAATGTTAGAAATAATCAAGATGGCTATTACAATCGATATAAAGATCATAAGAGACAAATAAATGACCATTTTTCTGATGTAAGAAATATGCTTGATCATCTTCTCCTTCTTCTAATTAATCTTTTTCTTGTTTATACAAGTCCATTACCTTTCTTTCCTTTTCTCTTCTTCCTAAAAAACCTATAATATAATTTATATACATAGTTTGAAATCTATTTTAAGGGTAAGGGGTTAAATTTTTATCTGCAACATCCAGCAGCTAGAGATTCACTCTTGATGTTGCGCTGCTGAGTGAGAATGGCTTATCTTTAGCTATGAGCTTGATTTTAGGAGCATTGTTAGGAGGTGGAGGTGCTGCTACTTTAGGCCAACCCAATACAACATTTCCTTAATTCCAATGCTTCTCAAAATAATTAGATTCAAACTGTTCAATCTGCTTTTCAAATTCTTGTAGTTCTACCTTTGCGCGTGCCTCTTTATCCAAGATAGACTGATATTGTAGTCTAGATTTTTAGGTTGGAAACTTCATCTCAAGTTAACACAAATCAATTTATAAATATGTAAAAGCAAAAAAGCCAACTTAATTTCAAATTGTTACATAAATTAATTTTATATGATAATTTCTTCTCTTATATATTTTTCTATTTATTCTTGTATGGTTTTAGATATAAATGTGATACAATTACCGCTCTGAAAAAAAGAGAAATATATAATACGTAAAAAAAGCACTATATTCAAAATATATAAGAAAATAAAAAAAAAGCATGCAAGACGAAAATCACAACAATGCAAATTCCCGGAAACCTCAAATACCAGTTCACATCTAGGTACTTATTCTTAGACATATCTTTAGACTATAGTACAACCAGGTAAAAAATATGATTGTGTTATCTGTAAGAAAGATATTAGTTCATATGCTTTTATCTATGTGCAAGGCCAGACTACATAGAAAACTATGTATGCTATTTATGGATAATTTAGGAGTAATGGCAACTACCAGAACAATAGTAATGGTATAAATAATAATGGTCTATGTTACTGTATCCCATGTTTTGCAAAAATGAAAAAATGGGCTACTTCCTATCGAGTTATAAATAAGCTATAATTTCCCATTTTGGAGGATCATTGGAGTGCATTGGAAGAGATATACATGATGGAAGGGTTGGAGAAGTATGGATTTATTTATATTTAGACATGGGTTTGGGAATTGGAACTAAATTGCAGATTATATCTAAACAAATAAAACTAAATAAGATGTATAGAAACATTATACAGAATTTTATCTTACATCTGCTAATTTCTTACCTGTACAAATGCGGTTATTGTAGGATTAATCAAGAATCAATTTGAGTAGGCATACATCCAACAACTCTAAAGCAATAAAAAATAAAAATAAAATCAATAGACAGACATCGAATTCTAAGAGAATGAAGACTATCAATATGGAGAAATCTAATTTAAAGGTTGCTGGGGTTGAGATTGTAGGTTATATGCCCCTCAGGAATGATTATGAGTTTTAGTATGATAATTAAGCTGAGTTGTTGCTAGCTTAGATGGAGTTTAATTAAGAAGATACTGAGGAATAGAGATAACTTAAATTTAGAATTATATAGTTGTATAATCAAAGACTTACATAAAGAAATAGAAAGAAGGATTTTGTCCTAAGCAGGGGAATTCTCAACTTAGAAAAGCAAATTCAACAAGAAAAGACATTACCTAAATCATAAAAATAAATCTATAATATGATGAAAATATTCTCAAGGTTTAGCATTTCTTCTGATCATGAAGAACTGGTCAAGGGGATTGTTCGAGAAAAACAACTTCGACAAAAAATATAATAGTATAAAGAGCTTCATAGAAGAGGCTTTAAAACTAAGGCTGAAGTCTAATAATAATTGTAACGAAAGAAAAACGAAACAAAAACTAAGAAAAAGAATACTCATGAGTACAATTTTCTAGATTCATCTCGGGTACTAAATTTATTAATAGTAGAACAGACGTGCAAATCATTCTCAGTCATAGTTAACAGTAAAAAAACCCAGCATTTACTTCCAAACCCAAGAATAAGTAGAACTATTAAAAAACCTAAAACTATCAAGTATAAGTTATATGATGATAAAATAAACCATCTTGAGAGAATTTGCAAAATTGGGAACAATAGATCGAGAATCGACAATAAATATGTTCAGTGTCTAGAGATTTATAGTAAATAGTGTATTGGATTTTCTTTAAGCCAATCATTAAATCTCTTGCTCAAATTGATCTTGATATCTTTGGATTTGATTGTTGTATAGAATTTGTTCGGAATATTTTATAGATGTAGCGAATTAATAGTTTTGATGAGGATATTAATCTAAATGGATAATACTAATTACGAGTTTAAAACATTAAGAAATTAAAAGAATAACAATCATAATCCTTCAAATATTTTTCCAATTCCGTATCCCGCTGCGAGAGCAATAGCAGAAAAGAATACAGTCTAAAAACCTGAAAAAAATCTTCTGCCTACACTTGATTTAATTAATGTTGATTTGGCAAAACCCAAGCTGAACAATTCAAATGCTCCAATTCCAATCACCCAAATGTAGTGATGTTCTTCATCTCCTTTAATTTTTGCTATAAGGTAAGGAATTAATGGAATGAATCCTAATATCATGAAAGAGCAAGTGTTAACTATTCCATTTATTACAGGATTGGAGTCATCTACAACAAGACCTAGCTCCTCTAACATCATGACGTTTACAAATGCTTGGTGATTTGTTGAGAATAATTCAGCTAAACGTCTATAATTATGAGAATAAGTACTTTGCATCTTCATCTGAGTAATTTTTTTCTTTGTAGATTTCAACGATCTCATTTTTCTCGTCTTCAAGTCTGTTTTCGACTTACCAGAATTATCTTTTTTCTTCAGATTTGATAAATTGTTTTTCTGCCTTAGCTGAAAGATAATCTCCTAATCCCATCCCTATACCATCACCCACAATAACAGAAATACCAATAGCAAAGATGACTGAAGGGAGAGTTCCTGATGCGATTCCTCCAATAATGACAGCCAAAGCATTAATGACACCATCAGTCCCACCATAAACTCCAGACTTCAAATACTCTCCAACACTTATATGATACTCTTCATGATCTGAAACATATTCAGTAGCTTTTCCTTATCCTGTAGGCATAATTGAATGACTATGATCATTGATAGCAAATCCATTGTTATTTGGTTAGGAACCATTAGCTTGATTGAGTCTTTTTGATGATTCAGGATTGATATATTCGTGCTGCATATGAACAATAATATGTTGTATTAGTTATTATACTCCAACTAATGAAATAGAGGATTTAATATTCGAATTTCCCGATGCATAAAAATAATATAAAGAGAAATATCAACAAACTAAATATAAAATTGATACATTCAACCATGAAGAAGAAATTTGATTATTGAATTTACATAAAGACTTGTTAGTACTAAAGTTAAATATTAAAAACTAGAATTATATAAAAATCAGGTAATTCAAAGATATAAATTAAAAATCAAAGAAAATATGATATTTAAATAAGTTTTTATTCGTCATATATGTCTCATTTGTTTAATTTCATATCTAACTAGAATAAAAATATTTATTTGAGGACAGGCAGATGACTGAAACTATCACCAAGCGAAAGTATCTAAGCATAATATATTTGATTAAGAAGATATTGAATTAAGATTAAATCTAAACTTTCCATCCAATCAGTAGAATAAAATATGATAAATCTATAAATCTAAGATTAAATCTTACCTGAAGCTAAGGAGCTTAAACTTTAATACTTACAATCTGATAATGATACCAATTAATAGAGATTATGAGTAAATTAAATGATAAATAAAAGTTAGAAGAGTTAGATATTGGGAAGAATTGATGGATATGCAGACAAATGGCTAACCCAATATATCGATAATAATATAAATATTAATATTAAATATACAATTTTCTGATATCTCTGAACAAATTTTAATAAAATAAAAGTTTAATGATTAAAAGACTTTAAGATACGATATTTACAAACAATTCAAATTGATCTAATAAGAAATAGTTCCAATAAGAAATCTCA
>ERZ724506.898-NODE-898-length-10455-cov-8.208365_pt1 | contig 10455 bp, 15 predicted proteins | sample MGYA00376039_ERZ724506 | MGnify/ENA primary metagenome ERZ724506 (study PRJEB28724, sample SAMN07190887) | wastewater metagenome | isolation source: effluent of sewage treatment plant in Hong Hong | place: USA: Christiansburg, Virginia | collected 2016-03-01 ... | reverse complement strand
GGTATTTCATAACCTACAAAATCTATAGGTGCAGCTAACACACGGTCATCTAAGCTACGCATAATGCCAGCTACTGCATTTCTAGCATTAACGTAAGGTTTATCACCATCTTTACTACGTTCGTCATTTATTGCAGTAAAAGCTTCGCTAGTTAAAATAGTTTCTCCTCTTACTTCAAAAATATCTAAATGTTTTACGGCTTTAATAAAGAATGGAATATTTCTTACGTGTCTAATGTTAGCTATAATGTTTTCGCCGCTATAACCATCGCCCCTAGTTAAAGCTTTTGTTAGATAACCTTTTTCATAAATTAAACTTAAGCCAAAACCGTCATATTTGTATTCAGTAATAAAGTTAATTACTTTATAAGCCTTACCATTTATTACCTGTGTAGTTTTTGCTACAAAAGATTCGAACTCGCCCATTGTAAAACAATTATCTAAACTACCCATTTGATTACTATGTTTTACTGTAGCAAAATGTTCAGTTTTTTTAGATTTGTAACCTACACTTAATACTACAAGATCATCTATCGTAGTGTCAGAGTCAAAATATTTATTGAGAATGATTACATTAGAACATAGACGCTGCCAGTAACTATCAAATATGGAATCTTCTAATATAGGTTCTCCTTTACCATAAGCTTCTATAGCTTCGCGTAATATTTTATTTAAAAAGATAGACTCTTCTATCATTTTAACTTTATCGTAAAAGCCACTTTGATTATCTAAACTTTTTACGTATCCCATTTTTAACTACCTGCAAATGCTTTAGGTTGTATAAAAGAACACAATTTAGCTTTCTTCATTCTTTCATAGTTACATTTTTTAACTAAGGTATAAAAAACTTCACCTTTGTTAGTAGTTACCAATGCTAAGTGATTAAAAGATTCTGTATCAAAAACAGCAGGCATGTAAGTATCTAAAATACAAATGTATTTATGTATTACTTTTCTATTTAATACATCGTACAAACAGCATGTTATTTCCAACACTGTACATCCTAATCTCAAACGCATGTGTAAATTACCAGGTAAATTTAGTAATCTTTTATCATGGTTTTCTAACTTAACAAAAGCAGAATCTTTGGAATCTATATGTCCTATACTTACGACATTAAGATTTTTTAAAGCATAGCCATTTAATCTTTTTAATTTAATAGTGTTGGACTTTACGGCGATTCTATACGCTTTAGCTGCGGTTAATGATTGGGATGACATATTTATATCCTTTACATTTATTACTAAGTGTATTTTTTATAAATATAGATTCTTGTGGATCGTATTTAAGTTTATATTTCTTAACTACGTCATCAAACCTATAAATATATTCGCAATGGTATTCGATATTGGGTGGCAACCATTTACTAGGAGGCTTATCGCCTTTAGATCTATTAGTAGAATCATCTACAGCTACTAAGTTTACTAAGTCATTAGCAAAAGCATAACGCGTACGTTGCTGCCATCTACTAGCACCTCTGTCCCACGCCCATTTACGCGGAACAATGTGGTCTATATCTAATCCTTCTCTATAAGGTATTATTTTACCAGTATATGGATCTAGAAAATCCCCAGATTGAATAGCACATTTACTACCTTTCATCACCAGTGTATTTACTATAACCTGATCTAATAAAACATAAGTACGTACAGACTTACATTTATTTACTTGCCACATTCCCCATATGTCGGGACTATAATTTTTAGCAACTGTGGGATTACTAAAAATAAATAATAAAAAAGCTACTAAAGATAAATACTTATAATGCATAATTATTTTCCAACTATATATTTGGCTAGAATTAAATCTAGAGTTTGTAAAGGTTCTAGTTTTAAATTACTAGGTAAAGTCATAATTAATTTATTTACTAATTTGGTAGTTTCATTAAATGCTGTAGATAAAACTACAGGATGCACTTCACAATTTACCAAAAGTTCATTTAATTCTTCTTTAATCTCTACGTTAAAATTAACTACTTTAGATATAGGTAAAGATAAATGACATTTGTCCCTGTCGTCTTTAATAAATTCAATTAAAATGGTACCATCTCTGTCTATGTTTGCAATGATGACAGTTTTATGTTTGTAGTAATCTTTTGCACCATCTACAAAAGTAGGTAAGAATATCCATTCGCAAATAGTAAAGTCTTCAATTTCTACTAAACTATTGTAAACGTTACTATCTACATGTTTAATAAAACTATAATAGTGGTAAATAGTTTCTATTAATTTTTCTAAGCCAAAATAATTATCGTTGTTGTATTTGTTTACAGCTTCATAAACATTACAACTATTATTTTCCATGTATTTTAAACTATTACGCAATGTATCAAAACAATTTTCTATAATTGCTTGTTGACTATGGGCTTGGACATATAGTTCACATGCATAAGGATTGTAAGTAAAACCATAGTCACTAAACCCAATATTTAGCCATCCATTGGAAGTAGTATAAACATCTACTTTATATCCATCGTAATTTATAAATTCTGCAAATTGAATTGATAGTGAGTCTTTGTATTTTATACTTTGGCAAATATGGTACAATGTGCATTTGATATCGTCTGCTATACCTTCTTCAATTAGAGAATTTAAGGCTTCATTATGTTGCTCTAATATAGTAGGCAACATAGTTGGACTTTTAACTGGCTGTATAGTGTTACGTTTAGATATAATGAACTTAAATGTAAAGACTACTAAACCACAAATAAATAAGAATAAAACGGTGTAAAAAGCTTTTTGTGTATCCATTATTTTTAAACCTCAGTTATTAATTTATAACTACTGTAATAATCTTTACCAATTTTAACTTTGGTTTTAATTACTCTACTATTATTACATCTGCATTCTTTTGCTAATATAGAGCCTATTGAAAAAGTTAAACATTTTAATTTATTACTTTCTACAATGTTGTTGTTAGTCATATACGTAGCAATAGCGTTAGCAGTATATGTACTTTTAAAACTAGTTGTCATAGTTTGTAAAACTTTTAATACTTTTAAAGTTTTATCTTCTCCCTTTAAATCAAAATAATATTCAGATTTAATTACGGTATCTTTAGATACATTGAAATTTAAACTATAAGTATGTAAACGATTTACTTTGGGATGCTTTATAAACATCCCACCAACTTTAGAATTAACATTTAAAAAAGCAGCTAAGCTATGCTTAATTCTAAATGCAGTGTGTAAACTAAATAAACCGCCGTACACATTTTTAAATTCTTCCATAATTAAATTTACACAAATAGGTTTATTATGTTTTTCAGCTACTTGTGTAAATAAAGTTAAAAAGAAATCTAAGCGATCTGCTTTAGATAAATCCATTATTTGCATTGCTAATAACTCTTATTCTTTGGTAAAATTACTATGGTCGGCAAAATCTACATTTTTAGAATTAATGGGTTGATCATTTTCATCATAGGTAATTATTTTAGCTTCGAAACCAAATTTAAAACTTCTAGTATCGTTTTTAATATAATGTTCTAAGAAAGGTAATTTGTTTAAGTTTAAACCTATTGAATATTGGTCTCTATATTTACTACTAAAACATACATTATCTGCTGAAAATTTTACAATATCACCGTTTTGTAAAAACAAATATTGTTTGTCTATAGGTGATTTGTAATCGACGTTGTGGCCAAAAAATATTTCCTGAGATAAATAAGCTCTTTTATATTCCAAAATAGTTGGATAAAATGCTCTTATACCAATGCGTTGATTGTCAGCTAAGCCTTTTATAAATAACTCGTCAGTTTTTAATGTAACATAAATGCCAGAATTAATATTAGTTTTAACAGTTATAAAAGTACGTTTTGTTTCTTTTTTGTACAAATATCTACCGTACCAATCTTTGTACGTATTTATTATACTGTCTTTATAACAGTATAATATTTCTATTATTATAAAAACTAAAAATGTAATGAGTGCAGCATTATAGTTAGTTTTTTTGTGCAAAATCTATAGCTATTGTAAATAAACATACTTTTATTAATATTTGCATTATAATAAAATTGTTAGGTCGTTTCATCATGTATTCCTGCCAATTGTTTTAATTTGGATTCAGATAAATTTAACATTTGTAATACTTTGTTGTAGTGCTTAGGATTAGCTAAGTTAATAATTCTAACATTATTATTTTTAGCAATTTCATAAGCAGTGCGTGTACCACCTTTTATAGAATCTTTAGTTATAGGTGCCCAACAAATAAAAACATTACTAGGAGATTTTAAATCATCTCCTAATACTTGATATGGATTTCTACCATGTAGAGATTTAGCATACTCATTACATTTTTCCCAATGTGGTATTACAGACTCAGCTATTTTATAAGCCTCTTCTTTATTATCCATATCGGTTAGTACTTTACAATTACGCCTATATAAATGAAAAGCTTTGTGTTTATGATCTGGTACATAAACAGTTACATTTAAATAATGTATGTTTGTAACTTTATTAAAATAATCCATGTATCCATTATAGAAGGCGCTATCGGCTCCCCTAGCTCCACCTGAGCGCATTCCCCATCCTTCTGAAGCTAACTTACGACTTAAATAAAAAATTAGTGTAAGTATTAATAAAGGGGTATCTCTAGACCCTACGCCAGTAAATATTTTTTGCATTATTTTAATCTCTATGTATATTCTTAATATAAAGACTTTGTATATATGGGTAATAGAAATACTTTAAGATTTTATGACTAATTCATTTTCTCTGTAAACTAAAGGTTTTAACATGAGTACTCAAGATTTTATTAAAGCAACAATGCAGTCCGATGTAGTACGCTTTGGGCAATTTACACCTAGCATGGAAGATTATGTTTTTTACGATAAAAAAGCTAATCAAGAATATAACCCTAATTTAAATGGTGAAGATGCTACTAAACCTAGTACAATGGAATTATTCGATACCATTGCTGCTTTATGCATTTCACAAGAAGGGTTTTTAGATACTTTACGTAAAAAGTTTAATATTGCTAAAAGTTTTGATATGGAATTTTACGATAACTTTAGTAAGCACGCAGAAGCTCTTAAAGAACGCTTAGCTAAAAATGGTGCTAAAAAAGGCACTGTTAAAAATATTGACATTAGCAATAAACTTTTGGATGTTAAAAGTAATAGCGTACCTAAAGATTTATTAAAAGCTATTAGCAATGATTTTAATAACATTGATAATTTAATTAGATGTGGTGCTACTACTAAAGATTGTTTTAATATTTTCTATAAGTTAGTGACAGATATTGGTACTATTGAAACTACTGGTGAAGCTGAAGGTATTTTTAAAGATCTAGTTAAGAAACTTAAAAATCCTTTAGAAAGTGTTAATGGAATTGACAAGTTGATAGAACAACATTTAGGTGGATTTATTCCTGTATTTGGTGCTAGTAAAGTAGAATACAAAAATAAATTAGGTAGTTTGTTTTATACTACTACTTACGGTATGGCTAAAATTGAAGTACCGGTTGCAGAAGTACCAGCATTAACAGAACATGAAATGGAAGGTTTAATTACCTTATTTAAATCTTTAGAAGTAAAGATTTCTACTACATTTAACAATGCGGTAACAGTAAAAGATAAATGGAAAAAAGATATTGATTCTGATATGCATAATGTACATACCAAATTAAATTATCTACATTCTTTTATTAAACATTCTAAAGATGACTTTTTACTGTTTCAATGGGATTGTTTCGTAGATTATATTTATGGCTTTATGTATGGTAGATATATCACTATGCATCCTTCTACAATGCAAGAATATTTCTTTCACGTAGCTACACCAGTATTGAAATATATAGATTTATCTATTGATGATTAAAAAATAAATATGTAAATAATTATACCCACTCCCCTTTACGGGGAGTGGGTATAATACTATTTTAGTAACTTTAAATATTCTACACGTATTATACCACGAATAAAATCTATTTTATCAGTTTCGATAACACCTACGCATATAGTGTCATATTTATCTACTTTATACTCAATAATAGTTTTGACACAATTAAAAGCATCTAGAAATTCGTGCTTAAGTTTACTACTTAAATCAGCACCTTTAGTATAAATAATAAATACACTGTGTAAATCATCAGGTGAGAAATCTACTCTGTAACAAACTTCACTTACAGATTTGGTTTCTACTTGATAGTGACTAGTAGATTCCATTACTAGATTACCAGTAATGTCTGCCCAACTTATACGTGTATTGTCATCGATATCTTGTGGATACACAGGTTCCCAATCACCAGCCAAATCCACAAAGTTAAATCGGCGATTGGGTAGATTACTACCTATATAAATGCCAGTAGCATTTTCTATACGTACCCAATTTTTAGATTTGATAGTTTTGGTAGTTACAGGTTTTACAAATAATTCTTGCATAATTAGTCTCCTGGACTAGTAAATATTAATGGATTATAAATCTAAATTACTCTATTATTGTATCATTAGGATTAAATTTATTTATTACAATATCTTTAATTATTGCTTGATGTGTATTACATTTTTCAGTCAAAGATATTTCTCCTATTGGCCATCTAAGTTCACGCTTAGCTTGGTTTTCTACATATTCAACTATTAACTGATTTAAAGATTTTCCACCGCCTACATCTTTTCTAGGTTGTTGACGATGTTTTCCACGGGATTGGATTTGTGCATTAAGAGGCTTAGCGCCATAAACATAATCTTCGCTTATGTCTCTTATAACTACATCCGTTTCCTCACCGTGATGCTTTGAAGATATTAGAGTTTGACGATACCCTTTAAGTTCCCATTTTTTTGGTAAAGCTTTAGAACCATCTATAGAAGGATTGAACATTCTATTAAAAATCTGATCATTAAGTTCTTCGCCTTTAAAATCTTTACATAAGTCAGGGTATATATTTGAATAGGTTTCTGCCGCAGGATAAGCTTTATAGCCTTCAGCACTAGTAGGTAAAGTGCTTTCGTCAATAACCTTTACTATTACACCTTTTTTACCAAAATTGTCTTCGTCGCCAATAATTATATCAGCCATTTACTTACTCCTAAATAAAAAAAAATTACTACAGTAGCCGTAGCTACTGTAGTAAAGATTTACTCGCTATGTGAGATACGGTTCATTAAGGTTTTGTGTACTAAAGGAATTAAACTACAGATTGTAAAGTCTGCATCTGTTTTATCCCAATTGTAAACTATTGGCGTAACAACAGCATATTTACATTCGCGATATTCACGAATACTAAATACTTTGTCACTTAAACTATCGGGCATTTCATAGCCCATAATTTCACCGTGTTGTTCTAACAAAAAGAATGTAATGAAAGGTTTACCACCAATGTAATATTCGAATTTAGAATATCCACCTTCAGTACCACCTTTTAATTTCATTCCTACAAAGCCATAGTCAACAATCTTTAATTTAACAGATTCCATAGCTTTATTTAAACCATCTACAAAACGCTGTGTATTACCTTCTACACGCATGTCTGTAATATTATCTGACATTACAATATTACAGATCATCATTGTGTCGCTTTCGGGATTGTCGAATGACTCGCCTACGATAAGACAACTAAAAGTATTAGCACTAGAGTTTAACATTCTAGAAATAGTAACCAAGCTTTTATTAGTTGTGGGGTCAGAAATTACAATCCCACTAGACTGCGCTGATACTTCAGCCACAGAGATTTGATTAAGCAATTCGTTTAAGGATTTCATTATTAGCCTCCTGGGCTTTTAAATATTTAGCTAGTGTTTCTACTACCACACTAGTGTAATCTATTTTCATATTTATATCTACTGTAAAATTTAATGCAGTAAAAGTTTTTTGTTTAATTAAGTCAGAGGTAATTAACGCAGCTTCTTCTTTATCACCTGTGATAAAAAATATTGCTAACTTAACTACTCTCCAACCGTTGTTGGTGTCAATATGAGAAGTGTTTTGTAAATTTATCAACAAAGCAATTAATTCTACTACCTTGTTTTTAAATAGACTAATTTCATTTTCAGTCATTTTAAATTACCTTATTGGGTGTTAATTAGATTATTCCAATAAGGTAATATATATCTGAGATTTAATGTATTAAGAAACTTGCACTGGCAAAGTAGCATCTTTACTTAACATAGTTGACATATTTTTAAAATCATTATTAGTCATAAAGGCATCTAAGACTTCATGAATATGAGTAGCTGGTTTATTACTAGCTAGCTCAGATAATGGTGCATGTGACATTCTACGTAAGTCTAAGCCGTCTGTAGTACATTCTGTCATATCGTCGCGCATTAAAGCATTTACAGGAATAAAAATTGTTTCATGTTTAACGCCCCACATGTCACACATTATTTTACCCATTAGCATTTTTGCTAAACTACGTGAACTATCCATAAACGGCACTAAATCACAACTAGCTGCTTTTTGCCAGCTATCGTAATACTTATAAATAAAGTCGCCTGATTCACAATTTTTAGTTAAAGTGTCGGTAGTAACAAATACATAGCCATCAATGTCAGTAATTTTACCATTATCAATTTGATCTCTTAACCAATGTTTAAAGATATGTATAATGTTTGTAGAGCTACTTAGCATTTCGCTAATAAAAGCTTCTACTTTCATACGTCTAACATCACAAAGTGTTTCATGATTGTCAAAATCTTTATTAGTTAATGTAGGCATGTTTTCCATTAGAATATTTCTAGTGTCTATATGGAAAGCTAATTCGCCAGATTTTACTCTGTCGGCTAAAAGTTCTTCAATGTCGGTAGTAAAAGTATCATTCATTAAGATAGGTTTAAACTTAGTAAATTTTACTTTACCTAAAATAGTAAATTTAAATTTGTAAGTAACTAAATAACGATTGTAATCTGCATCTGCATTATTTTCAAAAATAGACAGTGGGTTATTTAAGATTTTATTTACATCTTTTAATAACAACTTACGGATAAAAGCTAAAACTAGTAAATATTTGCGGTACATAATTAGTCTCCTGGACTTAGTTTAATTTTAAAACATAATCAATAAAAGATATAGTAGATTTAATGTCAGAAGACATTAAGCATTTAGTAGATTGCAATGAACTAGCCAAACTACCTAAACAACATTCTATATATCCATTATACCTACCTTCAAAATACACAACAGTTTGATTAGATTTACTAGTAATAATTTTAGCCATAAAAGCTAAATCACTTAATGATAAATTAACTATGTTGTTAGGTATAATAACTACAATACACTTAGCATTCTTAAATTCTAAATTATCGTACATTTCATTATTGGCGGTTTGTTCCCAACCGTCATAAATAGATAATTTTAATTTAGTTGCGTAAATTTCTTGTAGTAAAGGTAGATCTTTACAAAATTCTTTAGTGGTAGGTTTATTACCTATCGCTTTAACAAAAATACTCATAGTGACAAATCTTTATGGCGGTAGGGAAATGTGATGGGTTTGTTTAGATCTATAAATGTATAGTAAAAATCATCTTCTGGCAATAAAGTAAAACTGTCATTTAAGTTATTAAAACTGACAGAATAAGCAAATCGACTTTTTATCCAATTACTATATAAAAATAATGATCTATCAATTTTTACTAGAACTGATAAATAAGTTGGAAAGGACGCTTTTATATCTTCTAGATTACCATGTATAAGCGCTACGCCATCTAAAGCATTCCCTTGAATTAAATATTTTAGTTCGTTAGAATGGGGTTTTGTTTCACTAGAAATTACAGCTCTACAATTAAACTCAGTTTTACTTCCATATACGTGTTTATGAATGTCGGTCATTAATACTACTCCTAGAAATTGTTATAATCACATTAAAATAATATATACATGAAAATTAATACATTTTGTGATAAAATATACCGTAAGGGTTTAGCATGAAGAACATATTAGAGGTCTTTAATAATAAGGCTAATATCGCTGTAGATAAAGATTTAGTAAAAAGACTACACAACTACGAGCAAGAGTTCGTACACCGTAACTCTGATCACATAGAGTTTTTTGGTGGTAATCTATTAGGTGTAAATAAAGTACGTTTTCTACCATCTGATTTAGATAAGTGGTTTGACGATGTATTAAAAATAGATGATAGAGAACTACGTATAGCATTGCATAACTTACCTTCTATTAATAAAAAATTTAAGGTCACCAGTGATGTAATGAACATTAGCTGTATGTGGCTATGTCATGCTATTTCTAAATCTAATCTACCTGATGATATAAAACATGAAGGTATGATTAACGCTTTGTTAATATTTCAATATAAAGTATTGACATCTAGACTATCTAGAGATTTTAAATACACTGCCAATAAAGAAACTATGATAGCCGTATATGCTAACATGTCATTAAAATATGACATTAAGCAATATGGTAGTTGGGGCGCTTTATTAAAAGCTAGAGCTGAAGATGTAATTAGTAAGACATCTATTCATAAAGATGCTATCTGGAAATTTAATAACGATAAAGAAATTTTGT
>ERZ724506.897-NODE-897-length-10467-cov-3.109201_pt1 | contig 10467 bp, 4 predicted proteins | sample MGYA00376039_ERZ724506 | MGnify/ENA primary metagenome ERZ724506 (study PRJEB28724, sample SAMN07190887) | wastewater metagenome | isolation source: effluent of sewage treatment plant in Hong Hong | place: USA: Christiansburg, Virginia | collected 2016-03-01 ... | reverse complement strand
GAGAGATTAACCTTGATCATTAAATGTACACATATCAACCACATCATTGAGAGCAACATGAATTATTTTAGAGATTGATGATTCCTAAGATAGTTGTTGATTTACCAATTGAGATTTTGGTAGTCTTTTGGTCTGTGAGGAAGCGCTCATTAAATAATTATAAATATTTCATAAATATACTATTTATATAGAGGGACTCGAACATTGCAATAAATTATTTTAAAATTATCTATTTAAATTAAAACATTCATTTAATAGAGTATACACGATTACTAATTTCTTGCAGACAGTTTTAACTTTCTTTCTTTTACGTTTTTTTAGGGATTGGTTTCAATTGCATGTTAGAATCAATAGATTATTTTTCTTTGTATTTTTTTATTATATCTGAAACTTCCTTTGGAATTTGATGGGCCTTATATTTTTATAGTCTTATTTAACATTCTTAAGCTACTCCTTATTCAGGCGCATTTTTCCTCTCACCTAGGAAAACTCTAAGATTTTATTTTTATTGTTCAATAAATATTCTATCTTTCTCTTTCTTATTCTCTCTATTCTCTCGATTACTCTCTTTATTATTCTCTTTATTATTCTTTTCTTCCACTACTGGTCTCACCTATAACTTTTAGATAGTTTTTGGCTGGACAGAATCATCCTTTTTTTAAATCTATTGATTTGTCCGCACTTTACTTTACTGAAATGTCATATTGTACTCATTCCTCAGGAGCCCAAACTGGTGAGCCGATTTTCTTATGATTTAATTAGAATAGTTAAGCTCTTACTAGTAATATTTCAGTGATTGTAGCTGGTACATATTGTTTTTCATCCACTCTTTTTCACCATCAATAAAGTCCTATTCTTTTTCTCTTTCCCTCTGTTCCAATTCGAGATCTTTTAATGCGAGCTTAATCGAATAGACTAATGATTCTAAGTCAAAAAATGGTTACATTATTGATTGATTAAATATTTTTCATTCTTTTCTTATACCAATAATCTTTCTAATGTTTATTTGTGTATTTTTATTTGATATTATTTGTTTTCCATCAGACTTTTTCTTTTTTGCAGCAGGAATATTTTCTATTTTTATTTCTATATTTTCAATTTATTCGTTTTATTTATCTACTAATTTAATTGAACAACTATCTTAGACTTATAACCTACTTCCTCTTCTTTGTATTTGATCCTGTCGATTAATTTTCCATCATTGGCATGGAAATTTTGCTAATTTTATTTAAAATTAATGATCTATTTATTTATTAACTATAACTCCTTCTTTTTCACCTCATTAATGCTTATAATTTCTTCATTATTCCTCTTTTCCTTATTCTTCTCTATTTCATTGCCAATATTTATATGTAATGATTTATTTTATGTCGCAATCTTATTTAATGCTGATTGTTCTTCAATTGTTTGCCTTAACTTGCTAATATTGTTTAGATTTCTAACTTATAGCTCATCCTTTTATCTTAATAGATCAGCATACATAGAATTATATTTTTACAATTATTTTGCCAGCATCTGGCTCATTTCTTGAAGCATACAATCTGCTTAATAGACTCTTTGCAGTACCTACTAATTTTCTTCCTATTCTTTGACGAATTATTTGTGGAGGCTCTCCATTTGCTCATGGATATAACAACGATAGCTCTTTAAGTTTCGAATGTTCTCTTCATTTTTAAATATAATTTAGTCGCTTTCCCTCATTTTGAATTGAGGAATGGATGGCCTGGCACTACGAGGATTGAAATATGTTGACGATTTTTCTGTATACATTTCGATATATTTAGAAATATTATTAAGAACATAGAATAATAGATAGGTTTCAAATAATAAATTCATTCAAATATACACCAATATCTATAATAAATGCCATCCTTCACCAGCTCCACTCTCATTATCATCATCCCCCTATTCATAGTAAATTCAGCTGCAATGAGCTTTCGGCTATTGAAGCATCGATAGGTTTGTATAAATATACCAGCACCCAACTCCTATTAGTTCTAGTTTTCCATCTCAAATTAAAACTCATAGAATATCCAGTGTAGGATATATAACAGCCCCACCGAGCTCATCAACAGAATTTAATATAAAAGCACGTATAAGACCACATTAAATATCACGAGTGAAGAGGGTAAAATATGTTTTGTGGCTCTGGATACTCTCACGAAGGTGGTTTCATTTGATTTAATGCCTCTCAATGATCCGATGAGAGCACAAATAGTTCAAAAAGATCTCAATTAAGTCTTTACGGAAATGGATGTGCTTTATCGCAGCATGGAAAGGTTGTATCGTAATCAGCATTTTTACTATGAAAGAAACAGAGCTCAGAAATAGATTTTAGAGGATCTGCAAGTAAAAGTGAAATTTATCAAGGGCTGGAAAATAATAGTTCTGTTAGCATGTGGAGTTTTACAATATGTGGTGATTAAAAAAATTATAGATCGAAAGGAGTAAGGAGACCACTCAATCGCAAGCAATAGGAGAAGCGGATATCAACAAGTATCATCGATTTGACTTATTCTATTTATTTTCTGTATTTGTTAAATAAATTATATATTTTTTTAAATTGAGTAAGACAGTTTAATTATATGCGTATATATATATTGAGATTCAATTTACTTTTTATTTATTTGAAATTTTTTTCACTTCAAAAAAATATATAAAATTAGTAAAAAGTTTTTGGTAAATGTTTCAAACTGAAATAAAATATACACATGCTCGTGCTTTGGAATCTGTCAAGAAAAATTAGGTATAAACTAGCTATATAAGATATGATAAATGAGAATGCTTTTCCTGCCTACACATTTTCTCGCACTATAATCATGCTTTTTTCCTAACTAAGCTATTATTTTTTCACAAACTTTTTATTTTATTCGATCCACAACATTTTCTTGACTCAAACTTTGTGTTAGAACACTATATTTTATAAAATTATCATTATTAGAAGTTTAGTTTCTCATGTCGCATATAATTGATATTTCGGCCTCTTCTTCACTTTACTTCAGCTAAATTGCATCCAGTAGGTCCACATTAAGCTTCCAGCACTTACTGCAGTACTTGAAAACTTTTACGAACTTAACTCAACATTTTAAATCTTTTCACACGAAAGGTGAAAAATGTTAAATAATACTAGAAATTAACTTCTAAAAGCATTTACCCTCTGTCGTACAGCGGATAGTAATCGATAAAAGAAGAATGACTTACCAATCAAAATTTATCCTCTCGAAGGGGAGCCAAATTGTTGCCTGTGAGACAAAATGTCTCAGGTTGATGATCATTAAAGAACTATAACAATTAAAAAAAAAAATGAGGATTTATTCATTCTCTTTTTCTATCGACCAGAGTTCAGGTGAAATTATAGGAAAAAATATATTAACATTAACATAACAAACCAACATATATTAACTCTTGTTGTTCTAAATAACTGCCCTTCAAAATAATTTGAGTAGATTTTTAACGATTTCACTTACCAACATTAATTTCCTTCCTGCCCTGTTTACTGAATTCATGCACGAAAAGTACAAAAATATCAACGAAGTCAATGTGGAAGATAGAATTTAAAAAAGAATTTATAAATATTTTCACTTCAGTATTATAGAACTTTGGAGAAGCTATAGCAAAGCCCCTTCTGAAAGTTTAGAAGAACCTGATGATAAGCTACTTCAAGAGCAACTTGAAAATGAAGTTCCAACTGGATTCAATTAATAATCATCAGAAATTTATATTTACCGATCAATAAGCAAGTTCATGACCCCGCACAAATTTTAAATTAGTTCAGAATAGAATTCCAACATTCAAATCCATCTCAAGATCCCTATGATCCAGGCAAAACGTAGTTAGAGCAATTTTGTGTTTAGCTAAATTAAAGTGCTTGATGAAAGTTCGGACACCATCGATACGGGCTTGAGAGGGGCATCCAATAAAATCTTACTCTCTAAACTAAAATTCGCATACATTAATTCGATATCCAGCTCAAATTAAAATAATAACCGAGCGCCGCCAGTAAAATAATATACTAAACTTGTGGCTATTAAAACACCCCTTTAAAAACACACAGAAAGATAAAGAAAAAGAAATTAACATGAAATAAAAATCCTAAGAATTTTTAGTGAAGCCGAATCTCCTTTCCTCCTTCGTTATTTCTATACATTATCTCCCAATTTCAAATGCAGCAACATGCTCATGATGAGTTTTGTTAGTAATTGTGAGACTTATGGATCATTCATCAGCAAAAAAAGGAATATTCTATCTTTTAGCTCAAAAGTATACCTCCTAATTAATGTCCTCCAAGCACTGAGGCTCATCAAAGACTACAATGTTGTTCATATGGACATAAGCCCGAGCAATATTTTAGTGAATAGCAATTATATTACTCAATTAATAGATTTTGGGTAGTCCTATCATCAAAAACTATGTGGAAAAGGTAACAATTTCAATAATTTAGATTACAATCCAGGCTATACTCTCCCATTTAGTTTCCCTGAGAAATTTAGCGCTAAAGAATTCACAAACAAGTCGGATATGTTTTCATTTGGAGTTTTGACCTTTTATTCTATTTTTAGATCCTTGCCCTATAACCCAACTCAGAAGCTTGTTGAAAGTTTGAAAAAGTTTACTTACTCTAACAAGTTTTACTTTGCACCTGAGTCAGTCTAATATTATGGGTACAAAAAACTAATAATATTTTTGTTCACATATATACAAAGATGCTTGAATCCTGATCCAATCCTAAGACCCCACCCAGCATGGTCTATCATTTTGTTCAAATAGCTGTATTTTTGGCTGTAATAGGTTTCTATGATGTCTTGAACATTATAACACTGATTATTTTGAAGTTTTCAACTATTTTAATTCTAATAAATTTTCGTAGATATTTTAAATATCAATCATTATTTATAATAAAATAGGAACAGACTACGTTGAATAGTTAGACCATACATGTCAGTCATAGAAATACAATCATATCAGAGCAAAATCAATGAGAGTATTGGTGATGAAGATTCCATGAATCCATAAGTTGTCTCATTAATAATTTAACTATCTCAACTTGGCCTAACTTTACTCATCATTTTTATTATCAAGTTCTTGAAATACAGAATTCAAAATAAAAGACAGAGAAGCATGTTCGATTTCAATCAGTACGATGATTATCGGAAATTACAATCAGCTTAGAGTAACCAATCAACTGAGAATTTTTCTCCCAAAAAGTCCACTGGATTCTCAGGATTCTCTGGAATACGGGTTTCATCTTAGCTAGAAGAAGGAATGCTGCAATAGACAGGAGTCGGCAACAAAAGACCCTTAAAATCATAAAATTTATTTTCTAAGTACAGCGATAATTCATTCTGAATGTTGATTCTATATACTAATTAATATAACATATATATTTTGAATGTCATTCAATGTCAAAATAAGGCCTTTAGTCCTTGTAGGGTGCTCAGGGTCAGGCAGATCCGCTATTATTTATAACTTAACACATAACCTTCCACACAAATTTGAACGTCTTATTTCTTATACAACGAGAATTCCAAGAAAACATGAAATAAACAGGAAAGATTTCTATTTTGTGGAGGAGAAATGGATAAAAGAACACGAATAACAATTTGTAACGTTAACATACTCCAATAATAAAAATTACTATGGACTGACAAAATAGGAGATAAACAGAGTCATGAATAACAACAAAATACCTATTTTTAAGATGACTCTTGATGCATATTCCAAAAATGTCTCCAAATAAAACAACCTATTCATTAATCTAAGCCATAACTAATAAAAAAGTCAAAATAATTCAGGAGAGTACCCCTTATTCACTCAAAAATATGGCCATTTGACGAAAGATAAGAAAATTTAATGTTATGCTCTCTATATCAAAGTACCTTCCATGGAGTAGTTAGAGAGAAGGTTGAAGTTCACTCCTTTCAGCCCCAAAGAGCAAGCGGAGAAAATCGAAAATGCTAAAAAGCATCAAAATGAAGCTCAAAAATACTTTAACCCTGAGGATATTATTTAGCCCAACAATTTGGACCCTACTGATGATTTAGAATAAACAATTTTAAAAGTGAAGAGTCGGCTCTTCGATCTTTACTGATCTTTGATTAAAATTATTGAAAATAAATTATATCATTAAAAGTATTTTTATTTCAATTTTCCCACTTTGCAAGGATATACCCAAAAACAAAGACAGCAAGGCCATAGAGTAAAAGAGTTGTAAAGCTCGTATGATAGTCTTAGCATATAATTCCTATTGATTTATTTACTTTAATTTGAAGCCTCTCCTGATTAATTTCTTTGAGCTTATCCTCTGTTATCTAGAGTTGTTGCTTCTATCATTAATAAATAGGTACGAGTTTAGCATTGGATATCTGTTCATCTGACAGCTTCTGCTGTAAGTCGAAGATATTGTTAGCAAGCTCATTCTATATCAGATCAGCTGAATTTTTAGTCAAAAAAGTTTTATTTATTCTTTATTGAGAATAGCTTCTTTGGGCATGGTTGTTTAAAGAAGATGTGCTTTTAATTTCCACTTGTTTGTTACTTTTGGAATATTAGCTTTCGTCTGTCCTCCACACTCGTACTTGCTTATTTTTTATTTAATTTTTGGCTATGCTGGTCCACACTTCATTGAATTAGCCAGGTCTCTATCCTGCGATCGCATAACTGATTAATAATTTGGCATCGAAAGGATTTGGGATAGTTTTAATCCTGAGAGAGATGGCTGTTGTCGCTCTTATAAATCCAAAATTTGGCGTTGCTTATAACGCTTGAAGGTTATTTGTTTTTATTTTGTAGATTATGGCATTCGATTCATGAGTGTTCTTTAATATGAGACTTCTTATAATTTCTTCCGAACTCCCAAACTCTAAAGAAGTACTTGAAACTTTTAAATAGTCATCTTCATTTATTTTCTAAGATTCCTTCATCTGTGGACACTTATTAAATTATATATTATAACATAGAATAAAGACAACTATATCTATGTAAATTATTTTTTTTTGTTAATTAATTGGCAAATTAAGAGGATTTATAAATTAACAGTTTCGACACATTAAAATTTATGAACTTGGGAAGACACTAGCTTTTGCAATGGGTTAATTAGATTACACAAGCAGATTACCCATCGATTTAATCACTGGCTGATGGAATAGCCTACTGCCAAATTTTTTAAGCCATTCATCCAGGGTCAATAAATGTTACTCGTATGAATTTAGTTACTAAACTGCCTCTGGATTGTCTAAAAAACTTAAAAATACTCGAGAGCTCATTAAAAAATATGAAAATAACAATGACTGTGTCTGTTGATAAAATGGCTAATGGTAGATTTCAAGATAATATTATTTTTACCCAGTGGCTCTATACACATGCGGTCAAATATGGGAAGTAGAATCTCTCCAACTATCAAGCTTACGAGAGAAGGATGCAAATCCTGTAAAAGCAAGGCAAAAGATGGGATGAAGTGAACATTCACTTACTTCCAAATGAAGCATATATTCATCAATAACAGAATGATGATGAGGGTTACTAGGAAAAAAGTAATGAAAAAGAAGAGAATGAGGAGAATATTGAAATGGAATAGAGGATATAATAAATAGGAAATTATATCGCCTGTTTGTAAGTATAATTAAAATAAAAAATGGAACTTAATTGGAGGATTATGCATATGATTGGCAGATCGATCGATGAAAGAAATATACTCTACAACCTCATGGAGCAGATCGAGAAAGTGGCTGTCAATAGTTCATAGAGCCCAATTCAAAAATAAATTCTTCGTATAATATATTAAAGACCTGAAGAATTTAAGCAGATTAATCAATGATTACATGACTTTTACTTTATTTTAGATATTCAAATTTAAAAACTAAGACATATCTACAATTTTTCGCATCAGGAAAATGCATATTATATTTATTTTATTGATCATAACCAGATTAAATATGATAAAAGTTTTGAGTCAAGGCCTATTTTTGCTTTATTTGATTTACGAAGTTGCTGGACAGGTTGCTCCCACTTGGATCACAAGCCCTTATATCCAAGCAGCGAGCAAAAAAATCATTGACGGAGATCTTTGCACCTGTAAGACAGGTAACACCTCCACTCCAACAGCTACGATGACATTTACAACTGCATTTTCAGCACCACCTAACTTAGGATTTGGAGTTACAAATTACCAAAGTAGACATGAATTAATTTAGGTGATGATTATCTCGGACAAGAAATGTTTTAAATCAATCGTACAGCTCTTACAACTTCAACTTTTAGTGTTAAGATGCAAATAACTGGATATACTAATTTATGGATGCTTGAGGTTAGATATGTTGGTATCAGCATAAGTTTTCCTCATCATCTCAACAGTTTTGATAATGTTCCTGTTAATTACACCAAAGGGGCTTTAGTTAATATTTCCACCACTTCTAGTACAATGACTACTTATCAAAAAATAGTGAATTACACAGCTCAAGCAACCGCTGCTGGGCTAACTTACAAATATTTCAGCCTTCCTCTGACAAACAATAAAGTATTACTCTTCATGACCTCAATGTTTATAACTGGAACAGTAGATTTTGGATCAACAAGCAATCCAATAAGCTTAACAGTGACTGCAACTCCCTGGTCAATAGACACTTATAGAATTTATGTTACATTATATCATAAAGCCGCCATAAGTAGACTTCATTTTAGCATGATAACATTTGATCAGTATGATGTACAGTTATCAGGAATGTATTTAATAGTTTATGATCGCATACAGTATACTCAAACTGGAGGATTCTATAGCTTCCCTTCTCAATTTTTGACCAACTTCATGATAGGATTCACATAATTCTCAAGTGCTAAATGTCTCAACACAATTTATTTTGTGTTAAATTTTGTAACCATTTCTGGTTCATATGGTGTTCAAATGACTCAATCAACTCCTATTAAAAATCAACCTCCATTAATCAGATTTAACTATACTTTATTTTACCTCAAAACTTGGCTTTGTCCCAATACAACTGTATTCGACCCCACCACCAACTTATGTGTGCCATGCCCACTTCTCAACTGCAATACTTGCTTTAATATCTCAATCTGCTCTGTTTGTAATCAAGCCATTGGCTACTATGTAAACACGACTTCAGGTTTGTGTTAGACTTGCACGATTTCTGGTTGCGTAAACTGCTCTGGCATCTTAACATGTTCAGACTGCAATGAAACTTCGAACTATGTCCTCTCTAATACAACATGCACCCTATGCCAGCAAAGTCTGAACTACTTTGCCAACAATTCCACACAAACCTGCGTTTTATGTACTTTAAACTACTGCATAAACTGCTCATCTCTGACGCAGTGTATATCCTGCAACACTTCCCTATTTTACTACGTCAATGGGAATGGAACTTGCTCTTACTGTGACCCTGGCCTCAATTTTCTGATTGATCCTGTGACAAAAACATGCCAGAATTGTACTCTTTCCAATTGCGCAAACTGTTCGACTCTTACTACTTGCAGAACTTGCATTTCTCCTTATCTTCTCAACACTACAAACAATCTCTGTCAACCTTGTACTATTTCTAACTGTATAACATGTAGTTCTTTTACGAGCTGCAGTATTTGTAATGCGACCACTGGCTACACTCAAAATCCAACAACAGGACTATGCTAGCTTTGCTCACTTGTTGGATGTATTTCTTGCACTACGACTATCGCTTGTGCTCAATGCAACACAACTCTAAACTATGTCTTGGTTTCTGGTGTTTGCCAGCTCTGTTCTGCAGGAACTTTTGTGAATTCAACCACGGACACATGTACTACCTGCTCTTTGTCGAACTGTGTGACCTGTACATCATTAATTACTTGTGGAAGTTGCAACACTGGCAATTCGTACTATCTATCTGGAACAACTTGCAGCTATTGTGATCCTCTGACAAATAAATACATTAACACAACCACTCTTACTTGCTAAACCTGCTCAATTCCAAACTGTGTAAATTGTTCGAGCTTGACTACATGTCAGTAATGTTCTCCTTCTTATATTCTTAACGGAACTCAGTGCTAACTATGTGTCATATCAAATTGTTTAGTTTGTACCTTTGCAATCTGTGTGGTTTGTGATACTGCTTCTGGATACGCCCTCAATCCAAACACTGGACTTTGTTAGGTATGCCCAATTACTGGCTGCGCAAATTGCAGTACCATTTCTGTCTGCGTTTAGTGCAATATCACGCAAAACTACGTATTAATTGGAAACTCATGTCAACTGTGTACTCCAGGGACATTTGCAAATACTACCACTCATGCCTGTGATAGCTGTGGGTTGTCCAATTGCAATTTATGCCTCACATTGACAAGCTGTGCGACATGTGATTCAGGAAACTCTTACTATATAAATAGCGCAGGATCATGCAGCTATTGTGACCCAGCCACAAACAAGTTTATCAACGGAACACTAAACTGCGAAACTTGCTCGATTGCTAACTGTGTTACTTGCAC
>ERZ724506.896-NODE-896-length-10484-cov-2.740627_pt1 | contig 10484 bp, 13 predicted proteins | sample MGYA00376039_ERZ724506 | MGnify/ENA primary metagenome ERZ724506 (study PRJEB28724, sample SAMN07190887) | wastewater metagenome | isolation source: effluent of sewage treatment plant in Hong Hong | place: USA: Christiansburg, Virginia | collected 2016-03-01 ... | reverse complement strand
ATGTTCCATGAACTTGCATAAGTTCTAACCCAATGACTAAGCATCTGAGCGGAAAAAGAGGCAGTTCGTGGATAACCAGATCCGGCTGCTGTCACGGGTGGAATAGAGAGTTGCGACCGTAGCGTAATCGGAACTGCAGGATATCGTTGAGGAGAATCGCAATCTTCGTATGATCCTGCGTAAGTACGAAGAACAGCTGCAGACACTCGAAGAGAAGCCAAGCAACACCACACTAAAAGAGTATGAAGGGTTGAGCGTCGCATCCGATGTCATTGAGTAAAATGTTCGACTGAGGGAACAGCTTCAATAGCAAGAGATGCTGATGGCAGCCAATAACGAATAGTTTAGTGAGTCCATTCAAAAGTACAATGCTCTTCTGGCCAACCAACAGATGGAGCTGCAGCGATTGCAAAGCCACCTTTCCCGCACAACTTCGCTCTAAACTGTGGTGGTGCAGCTCAAAGCCGAACTCGAACTGTACAAGGAGCAACGCTTTAAGGACCAACTGCTGATTGAGTACTCCATGCAATTCTACCGTAGGAACATGACCAGGAAACTTCGTGCGCAGTAGAAGCTGGAACAGCGCCTGCAGCACCGTGACCGTACAAGCGAGCGTTTCGACCGGCCGCCAATAACACGCACACTGAGCTCAACGTTCGTGGTGAAGTGACACCTGCACTACCCTACGTGTTGATATAATATGAGTTCGCTTGCAGCCAAGATCAAGAAGCTTGACGTCTACAAGAAGATTCCTAAGGACTTAAGCGAGGGCACCAATATCGGCGGGTTCATTAGCATCCTTACGGTGGTGACTCTGCTGGTGCTTGTGTTCTTCGAGTCCCGAGCCTTCCTGTTTCCAGAGTACAAGTCGGAGCTGCGTGCCGATGATCCAATTACCCGCGACGAAATGACGTAACAGTGTGGGCGAGTGTAGCATCAACATCGACATCGAGTTCCCCAAGTATCCTTGCGAAATCATCTCGTTGGATATCCAGGATATGCTCATGTCGCATCATCCCAATATTGGGTCGATAGCCAAGCGTCGCATTGACGAGAATGGCAACTTCATCGAGGCGGGTAACTTTGAGATTCTCAATGAACCCAACCAGTACAAACAGTTTGATATGGCCAAGGAGGCCTTCCAGAAGAAGTACGGGTGCAGGTTGATCGGATCCTTCACCGTCAAGGAGGTTCCAGGCAACTTCCACGTATCAACACATGCATACCAAAATCTATACAGCCGACTGATCATCGAAGGGATCATCACTACAGTGGACACCAGTCACAAGATCCACGATTTCTATTTTGGGCAGAAAGAGGCTATTGACTACGTAGAAAAGCAGCATCCTGAGGCCGAACTCCGACGATTGCGCAACACCCAAAAGATAAAGGAGATGCCAACCACTCCCGGACACAGCTTTGTTTCGCACTACCACATTGACGTGGTGCCAACTATCTATGAGGATTCAGTGGTGTTTGGCTTTACCAAGACTTTCCAGTATACCTTCAGCCATAACTACGCACAGGTGCAGCACATGCCAGCCGTCTACTTTAACTACGGAGTGGGTGGCATGATCGTGGACATCTACCCCAACCGAATAAGTGTCCTGCAGTTCCTGATCGAGCTCTGCGCTATCATCGGTGGTGCCTACATGATAGCTAGCATACTCGATGGTGTACTCAACAGACTATTCAAGTCGGGCAACCAGTACGAGCTTATCTCGTGATATGGTCTATACGGTGGGAACCACGTAGGTGAATAAATGATTGTGGTATGTCATGTCAGAAGTCGCCGACCTCGTTGCCTTAGCCTTCCACGCAATTCTTTGCGCCTTTCACTTCGTTGCCAATGCCCTTCACGCGATTATCGATACCACGGACCCGGTTGAAGTCACCTGCGACCTTGTTGATTTCTCCTTCGGCGAGGTTGTGGCTGCCGACCACAACGTTGCTGCTACCCTTAAGAAGGTTGCCGTATCCCTTTGCCTGATTGTTCTTGCCATACAACGCATTATCAGCTCCCCAAGCGATGTTGTTGTAACCCTTAGCGTAGTTGCTTTGACCCTTTGCAATGTTGTCATTGCCCAGGACACCATTTGTGTTACCGATAAGCAAGTTTTGCGCTCCCTTGACACCGTTGCCATAACCATGCACTTCATTCGCAAAACCAGAGGCTTTATTAGCTTCTCCCACCACGAGATTGCTGACACCCAGCGCTGTGTTCCTCCTGCCCTTCACAATATTGAGATCTCCATCCACACTATTGGCCTTACCATAAACACTGTTCTTAATACCATCGACATTGTTGTCGAAACCAAAAGCCCTGTTAGCATCGCCGTGAACATTGTTGGCATCACCCTTGGCAACATTGAGGTTGCCAACAAGGGTGTTCAGCCGTCCGAAGGCAACGTTGTCGCGACCCTTGAGTGCGTTATCCTCGCCCACTGCGACATTATTAATGCCAATTTCGGTATTTCGGACACCGATAGCGAGATTATCGCGACCCAAGATGCGGTTATCCTTGTAAAAGGCTTGGTTATTCTTGCCCTCAGCATAGTTGCCGTGACCCACCACAACATTCCTGTAACCTCGAGCAGTGTTGGCTTGACCATCAGCGATGTTGTACTAACCGTAAAGGTCGTTGCTTATGCCATCAGCTTGATTGTAGACACCCTCCAGTAGGTTGTCCTCACCATAGGCAGCATTTTTTTCACCGAAAAGTCTGTTGTGCCTGCCAGTCGCGACGTTATGGGTGCCAGCAGCGACGTTCCTCTCACCCTTAACCCTGTTCTCGTAGCCATTGATTTCATTGTAGAAGCCGGACACCTTATTGTACTTGCCCTTGACGATATTGGACTGGTGCTTAGCAATGTCCTGACAATCAAAGTCAAAACACTCCTCCTCCGCAACAGCAACAACACTCAAAGCTGCAAGCCCTACCAAGAGAAACTTCATACCACTTACGTTTATATCAAATTGGCTCGTTGAGTCGCATTAAAACCGCCCGACCTTCTATTTCTCTCTTCGGGCAGCCGCTCCAAAATCCAAACAAACTACGTCTTGCTGAAAGTCGTTGGAAGACACGCACCGACCTCCTATATTATATCTGGCAATGTAGAAAAAGAAGTCGACTGTGGATAGCTATCCCGTTGTCCGTCAGCTCGGCAAGGGCACCTTCGGCGAGGTGTTTCTCTCAAGAAACGCAAAGGGCGAGTTCGCAGTCAAGAGGATTGCCAAGGAGCAGCTGATCAAGGTAAAGGTTGCCTAAACTTAGTCCCGAAAACTCTACCAACCTTACATCGAGAAGTAGGTGCTGTCACGACTGAACCATCCTGGAATCATACGCATGCACGATACGTTCAGCGATGGCGAGAGCATCTACCTCGTGCTGGAGCTATGCCCTATGGGCTAACTCACCCGCTTTTTTAAAAGTACTCCGTTGGTGAGGTCAGGCGGATTGCTAACGGAAGAAACTCGTAGGCACTACCTAGCGTAAATGGTGGTCATCTTGGAGTACCTCAAACAGCAGAAAGTCACACACCGGGACTTCAAAGTACTCTGCAGGTTTGACTTAGAGTTCCAATCTACTGGTTACTTCCGATGGTCATGTCAAACTAACCGACTTCGGATGCGCCTATGCACCTGTTGAATTCCTGGGAGAAGAGGCCTACGAGCGAATCATCAACATCAAAAAGATGAGCGAGTAGCAGAACATCGAGCACGAAGGTTAGAGACGCGCAACATTCGTCGGCACCCCATTGTAACCGACAAACTAACGTAGCTACATGTCTCCGGAGATCCTCAAGGACAGCGTTTGCAATTTCTAAGCTGATCTATGGGCGCTTGGCTGTCTGGCCTACGAAGTCTATGTAGGGAAGCCGCCTTTCGTCGATGCTGACGAGTACACCGTATTTAAGAAGATACAGGAGGAGCCGATCAGCTTCCCCTAATCGGTGTAGCTACAGCCAGCGGTACGGAGTCTTATCCTTGGACTGCTGGAGAAGGACAAGAGTAGGAGGCTCGGTTGCGGAAGCGATGACGGTGATAACTCGTTCAAAGCTGCGTTGATGAAACATGCCTATTTCTAAGGCATTGATTTCTAAGGGTTATTTGAACGACCCGTCCCGGGTTTCCAAGCCCTCTCCACCGCTCTGTCCACACAGTAGAAGTAGAGCCCAACAAAAAAGAAAGAGAACCGTTACCTTATATCCGGAATAGTATGCAAAAAGATGTTCCTGGGAAATTATAAGGAACGTCAGATGGCTCTACTATCTGACCCAAAGCTAATCTACTTCGATGAGTAGACTGGCGAGAAGAAGGTACTATTGGATAAAATTCAGGGTGAAATCTAGCTAGAACTGAACACTCCAATCGAACTGGATGGCAATAAATTCACTGTGACTGGCAAGAAAAAGAAGTACTTTTTCAAAGCCAAGAAAGAGGAGCACCAACACAGTGCTAGTGAGTGGGTAGACAAGATCAAGGAAGCCATTAGTAAGGCCTACTACTGATCGTCAGCTGTCAGCAATATCAATAATTTTTAATGGACGAAGAAGTCAACCGCTCCAGAGGAGAGTCGCTAATCGCCACACCGCCATATGAGAGGACCATCGAGACGAGGCCCCACCGTCAGTCGTCGGGGGTTGCCCGTCGCCTCACCGACGAGCTTCAGGAGGAGGTACAGTCACCACAGCAGAGGTCAAGAGTGCCATCGTGCCTTAGTAACTAATCCCGAGGATTCGACTACAAACATTACCAACTGAAAGACCAACAGACCTCATTGGAAGCAAGCGAGCAGGACCAGCTTTTAGCACAGAAGTCCGCTCAAATCGAAATGCTTGAATCGCGGTTAAAGCATAAAGAAGAGGAACTGCTGCGGATGGAAGCTAAGTGTCTATCCCTATACGATAGTAACAAGATAGCAGGACTTTGGAACAAACTGTACTCAGTATGCGAAGAGCTGAGCGAGATGAGTCCGTAGAAGCGAAAGCGGAAGGGTGTTGCCGACGTGTCGGAGACTTCATCTCTGAATGGTGAAGCAACAGTGATGAGAGCACACGAGATTTAGCAGCTGGAGTTTCCAGAGGGAAACATCCACGAACGGGCAGATTAGCTGCAAACCAGAAGAGTAAGCAACTTTGAACAAGAACTAACGTCGGAGCTGACGCTGGCGGAAGAAACAATTAAAGATGTCGACAATCCGACTCAAACTTCCATTCAGCAGTAAGTAGGAGTTTAAATGAGTTTTATTGAGGGTTCGCGGTTGAACCATGGTGCTCTATACTTGGAAACCCCAGAAGAAGATGGGGAGGATGACGACTATGTACCACCTCCTTTTTTCGAACCACCTCAAACGAGCAAATTTGTTCCGAAAGGACATTCGCTAGCCATTGTTTAAAAAACTGTGGAAGTTCAGCTCAAACCGGAACCAGCAGAAAAACTATCGGGCTCAGCCACCCAACCAAACTCGGCAGTCCAAAAGGAAAGTCGACTGCTCACAAGACTCCCCTAGGAAAGCCTACCATCATCACCCTCGAAAGTACAAGCGGCCCCTTCGCAGAACCGCTTCAAAGCACTCGCCCAGTTATTTGTGAATTCTTTGGTGCATAGCTGTAAGCTACAATCCCGACTAACTCCCTCTTTCATAACTACACAGTTACCTGGAATTAGATAGTCCATCGACAAGCTTGCCGAAAACTTCAACCTGAAGTACCGGTAGTTGCAGGCTAAAGGGATGGATCCTGCAGCTTTAGAAATAGACACCCTCGAAAGATCCAATCGTCTTCTAACTCTGATCAAGGCAGCAGGCACCGGCTGACTCTGCGTAGTTTGTTCTCCCTTTGTATTAATATACCAACGGCGATGTTTGGTTCATTTGGTACGCTTGCCGATACGCCCGATGAAGCTGCCTTCCATTTAGCATCAGCGATGGGATGCTGCGATGAACAACTCACCCAACAGCCACAACGTAACAGCAACCGTTAGCGGATAGTCCAGCACGAAATACTGGAACTGTAAAGCCAGAAGCAGCAGCTGTAGCTTTAGCTGGAAGTAGTGACGGACAGACTATGCAAGCTTCCGACACTCCTGTAGCTGGGCAGCGAGGTGAAATTCTACAACGAACTGATCATCCAACTGTAACAAGAGAACTAAAACGCTCGCACCATCGGTCTGCAGAACCTCTAAGCCATCGCTGCCGAATACTGCAACATTGAGCACGATAAAGCCGCGCTGACCTGCCGCAACCAGTAGATAAGTGTGGTCTACCAGCAGGAGGCAGAATAGAACCGACAGCTGCGCACTGAAATCTAGACCGTGATGCTTCGCATTCGTCAGCTTCATGACCGCAATAATGAGCTGGTCCGGATGTTTGTGTGATGCCTACCATTCCAAGTCTCCAAGATATTATTAGAGAAGAACCAGTCAGTTCAGCTCCTCCATGCTCATCTCCAGGTTGCTCGTTGACATTTTGCTCATCTTCCTCATGCGGATGACTTCCTTGAAACTGAGCGGCTTGATTTCGACAACAGCCATTCGATTGAGCACTAGATAGTCACAGCTCCAGATGACGAGAAAGAAGAAGAACATTATGGTGAGACAAGCCAAGACCGCTATGGCCACTGTCACGATATCCTGCTTCAGTTCGCGGAGAACCAGCAACTTCAGCAGATAGGCATAGATGGCTGCGGAGGTGAGAAAGAATAATGCGTATAAAGTACATTTGATTGGTCGAGCACGAATCTTGTCCTTTGCGATGTCCTTCGAGCAGCGACACTATCTTTGCAGGTTGATAGAATACGGGTGTTTGCATACCTAGCACTTCTGGGAGCCATCCGTGCGGTTGGTAGTCTCTAGGTACTGTCTCAAACAGTCGTGGTGGCACAGCATACTTCCTATGCACATACAGTACTGCACGTTCTGGCAGGATTCCAAGCAGATTCGGCACGAATACTGCTCAGTTTCCTGGGGGTCTGTCTCCCTAATTTCAAGGAGCTTAGGTTTAAGTACGGTTGCCTTCTTCGGGCTGATCATCTTAGATGGACTGCTGAGGGTCTAGCTCATCGCCCGTGGGCGACTACTCTCTGCTAACGGTCCCTCCGTGATGGTTATCTGCGGGTACATACGTATTAGTGGATTATCGGGTTCGGACCAATTACTAATCACAGTGCCGCTTGTGACTATTTTTGCTGCTCTTCTGCAACTAATTCCTACTGCGGCTGGCTTTTCGCTTCTTGGCTCTCTTTTTTATCCTTCTTATCTCCTTCATCGTCGTCCTCCTCGTCGGACAGTTCGGCATCCTCCGGCTTCTGCAGCGACTTCATGATGTTCTCCATGAACGAACTCGAACGTTCAATGGCTTTGTCCTAACTGTGAACTTCCCAAGACTACAATTACAACATTAATACCTTTCGCTTAGTGGAGGATTCCTTCTCGATTACGAACCTCACAGGCTGCTCAATGTCGAAACCATAGTAGCAATCCGGCATGACAGTGACTGTCCAGTTATGCTCACCTGCCTTCAAATGTCGACGATGCATATAGTTCAGAGACTTGGTTAGCTCGTCGAATTCAAACTTCTCGAAGTGAATAACTTTCTTGGCGCTGCTGAGCAAACAGTACCAACGTTCCTGCTTGAGGAATGGGAAGCGGGTGGCGATGGCGAATGGACTCAATTGTTTCCTTGCAAGTGTGATCTTCACAGTTACGAAGTCTTTATCGGTGATTCCCTCCTCGTTTTCGGTGAAGACATCGGTAGTGCAAGTAACCTGTGGAAACATGAATATATTTGCTTTGACTTGCTACTTTCTTGCTGGCTCGAATACGCTGAGGAATCGTTCCAACTTCTCTGGGTCTTCCTGAAGCATGCTGATGGTCAGCTTGCCTTTGTTCTTGCGAGTGAGCGTATCGACTTCAGCATCCGTCAGGTCTAGTTGCTGGAAGTTAGGTTTGCCATGTGCCCTTCCCTGAATGAAGTGCTGCTCGTAGCGGATCATGCTCTGGATGGGAGTCATACCCATGAACTTCTGTTGGTTGGATTGGAATTAGATATGACTTCTTTCCAGCATGAAGTGAACTGTTGCGTTGACAAGCTTCGGTACTTCCCTCATCACCTTAGTGTTAGCAACCTCCAGAGCTGCTGGAACCTTGACCTATTTGAGCCTGCTGTCGCACAGCATGATGGCTCGTTTGACCCAATTTAGGTAGTTCTTTTTGTGCAGCTTGTCCATCAGTGATTTGGTGTCTTAATCAGCAACTTTAAGCATTTCAGCCAGGGCACGAAGCTAGTCTGTACTTACCTTTGTATCCTGAAACTCCATGCACATGCCAAGCACCTTACTGGCATCCCGGATACTCAGCTGTTCGTTCAGTTATTCGTACAGACGTCCATAGTTGATCTTGAGCATGCCGAACTCATCGAACTTGTTCATGTTGCTGTTCCAGTAGATGAGAGCCAGAGGGATGATGATCACCAGGATGAGGAATACTACACCCATTACCTTGACCTGGTTCTACTTGCGAACTAAGAACGAAGGAAGGGCGATTCCCACGTTAAAAGAGTTGGAGCCATCGGGGTTACCATACTTCTCGCAGTTCTCGCGAGCATCCTCGTTGGTCAGGCACTAGTAGGCCTTGCTGATCATTATAAACTTCGCTGCTGCCTGTGGATCATCGGGGTTGCGATCTGGATGATAGATTAATGCCAGTCTTCGATAGGCCTTTCGAATGGCTTCTGGTGGCGCCGACTCAGTGATTTCGAGGATTTAGTACGGATCAAATCCTTTTAGGTTCTGATGACTCTCCCGCACTTCCATCACAGTAGCAAAGAGGAAGTACGCCAACACAAAAAAGAGCAGCACCTACGTTACGTGTACAAGCTACTTTCAGCACAAACCAGAAGGTGATGAAGCTGTAGCGTCGCTCCTTCTTGAATTGGATAACTTTCTGTTTGAGTGCGGGGTTGCTTGCTGCTTCCTTGAGTCCTCGAATATCTCCCCAAGGTCTCATTACCTTCTTGAGCAGGTGGATAGCAAGCCACAGGGTAACAACAAGTAGCACTGTTGCCACGAAGAACATAGAAGCCGTATCGTCGTACTGCAGGTGCTCATTGCCCGAGCCCCGAGTGAACGTGTCCCTAAACGACATGATAAATAGTGCGGAGGTACGTGTAAAAAACTCAATCAGTAAACACAAACAGTAAGGTCAGATGGTCAACATGGCGAGTGCCTGTCTACCGACTGTAAAGTTAAAGCTACGAGGACGTGGTTGCTGGAACCCAGTCACTGTGGTATGCCGCATCACGATCTCCCTGATCTTGCTACAGTGGTTGCGAAAACAAAATCGTTTTGTGCGACTTGCGACTGATGCATCAGTGCTAATGAACTCCTCCTCTTGCTACTATTTGTCGAAGGCGAAGCTGGTTATGGTATTGAATGTTCGGTAGAAGCCCTCGCTACTGCTAACAGTGCTTATCTTCAAATCCGAGGCCGAACGATCGACAGGTTACCTCGAGAAGCAGCCTAATCTTTCAAGTGCACGCTGTGTCACTCGAAAATCGAATTGGCGGATTTTGCCGCCACCTACTGCCAACGGCTGGGCTGTCACGAGCAGCATATAGAGCAGCTCGTTAAAGTTATAACTATAGCACTTACAGCGCAATACTGAAAGAAAAGCAGTGAAGTGTGAAGGCATCGTATGGAATTCACCGGCTGACGGTACCAACCGTCAGACGATTATGCTGGAGAGGTTGCGGGGATTGCGCATCTTCTTCTTGTAGCCTTGCTGGCGGGTTACCTTGATGGCGAACTCGCAGTTCAGTAGACGTATCTTGTCTTTGAGGATCTACACCTACGTGGCTTTATTGTAGGCTGTGTTAGTTGTGCTGAATGCGCTATGACGACGCTGACCAAATGCTGGCGCGAACTGTCTACGGTTCTCATCGATGAAACTGACCCGCGGCACTTAGGGCTCTTCGAGATGCAGCAATGGGTACTCTGGGTTCACGAGCTTGATGTTTGGTTGTTCGATATTGAACATGTCAATATGTTTGCTACCGCTAAGGCTGTTATGGGTGGCCTGATGCCGATTCTTTGGATTGGGAGTGATTCCCCGACACTGGAACATTGGAGCGTGGATCTTAGTCGTCTCTGTTAACCCTATGTTTAGTCCCATAGCTGTAATGATTTCTTCCTTCGTTTTCTGTTTGCGCTCTATTATGAGTGACCGGGAGAACCGTTGACTGACTGGAGTGGTGCGGGGTCTTACCGAATAGCGCTGTTGGAAAGGTGCCAACCCTGTTGTACTTGACGGTTTATCTTGCTCCACTTCGATGGTGACGTTTTCTTGGTGCCGTTAGTCGTATTCCCGACTATACTCTTCCACCGTCCGCTTAATCTCCTGGTTGCGATACAATTGTGATCGAATAAGCCTATCAGCGACCTGCTTGTATAGAGAAGTTCGATTGATGGTTGTGGTGCTGACGCTTA
>ERZ724506.895-NODE-895-length-10484-cov-4.121296_pt1 | contig 10484 bp, 1 predicted proteins | sample MGYA00376039_ERZ724506 | MGnify/ENA primary metagenome ERZ724506 (study PRJEB28724, sample SAMN07190887) | wastewater metagenome | isolation source: effluent of sewage treatment plant in Hong Hong | place: USA: Christiansburg, Virginia | collected 2016-03-01 ... | reverse complement strand
ATCACCAATTCCATCAAGGAAAACTAGAATAATTGTCATAAGATTAATCATGGGTGTACGAATGTGCAGGTGAAGGTTGATTAATGTAAAAAAACTGCGAAAGATGAACTGTATATCCAGCAGCCTATAATAATCCAGAAAAAATAAGCTCCTCACTCTCGTCCGTCATCCGGAAGAAAATAGAATCCGAAAGATACAAATCTAAACAGTTCTAGTATGCGAAACAAAACAATGGTAGTGAATCAGAGAAAATAAATAGAATCATTCAAACCCATATAGATCCCAATATTCTAAAAGAAATTAGACACCAAAACTATGAATGTATTTTCAACTGAGCCCAGCTGCAATAATAAGGAAATTTAGATAAAAATATAAAAAGATTAAGCGAAAGATAAAGAGTGCCTAAAAAAATTGTTTAAAAAGATACATAAACTAACTGATGAGCTTGCTGGCGCTCAAAAAGAGAATATGCAGCTCAGGGTATAGCTATAGAACTATAAGAATGTATCTAGAACATGTGCGAATCATGATAAAATTATCAACCAATTATAAGGCGAGAAATATAAATTTGAAGTCGAACTAAATATGCTGAAAAAACTAATACAAGATAAAGATAATTAGATAAAAAGACTAAGTTCCCACGTAGCTAAATAAATAATAAAATAAGTAATCATATAGAAACCAGTTTAAGTACAAATAGAAGTTCCTAAATTAGTGCCAGGACCTGAGAGAATCGTGTAGAAAATTGTATAAGTTCCCAAATATATCGAAGTTGAGAAGAAAGTACCAATTCAGGGAAATTATTAACCTCGATAAATTATCAGGACAGTCGAAGTGCCAAAGATAGTTTAAAAACCTGTTTATATTGACAAGCCGGTGTATATTGACCGACCTGTAGAAAAGATTGTTTAGGTTCCAATTGAAGTTCCTCCAATTTAGGTTCCTATCTATATCGATCGGCCTGTCATCTCTGAAGAGTACTAATTAAAAATAAGGCATTTATAAGCTGAACTTGAAGATTTAATCAAAGCTAATGATATGCTCTGTCATGAAAATACATAACTGAGGTATAGTATCCAAAAACTAACAGCAAATTTGGAGATTCTTTCCAGACACAACCATGAAAAGAATAGATAAACAGAAATGCTGATGCAAAATTCGTTTGATTATTATCCAATCAGCCCTGGAGTAGACCTATCAACAGGAAGTGTAAGATATTCAGTGTCAACTCACCCCCACCCTCGCGTGATATGATTTTGCTATATTTTATGATATGTAGAAAATATATTCAGATAAATAAATTGAATAAATAAAATAATGTTCATTTTCGAACATGAGCCAGTTCTTCTTTAATAGCCATATAATAGTCAGTGTATATTTTTTTATTTGGTTACAATTGAAATGCCCTTCTGAAAGATACGAGAGCTTCTCGTAATCTTTTGGAATAGTACTCCCATTTTCCTTTGAGGAAAAAATACTAATGTTTATTCGGTTCTATTTCGATTGCATCGTTGATATCAGAGAGAGCTCGATCTACATTACCCTTCTCCATGAATAAATTTGCTCTATTTTTATAGTACACATGATTATTGGGGCATATGTTAATTGCCTCGTTGTAGCTCTAGATGGCATCATCTAATCGACGCAGCTTGATTTCTGCGAAAGCTCGGTTGTTAAAGAACACATCATTAGGAGGACCTGCTTTCAAGGCAAGATTATAAGAAATAATAGCTTCTTCATATTTCTTCAAACTTAAACATACGTTAGCATAATTTCCCAGGAAAACCTCATTATTAGGCTATTCCTTAATAGCTCTCTTGTATTAATTCTACGCTCGCATGATATCCTGCAAGCATAGATAGCAGTTGCCCCGATTATTATAATAACATCCCTTGGGATTTATTTTGATAGCTTTGTCATACTAGAGGATAGCATCTTGATAACATCTAATAGCCTTGTAACAATTGCCCAATAAAAAGTTCAATTCAGGATTAGCAGTAGTTTTTAATAATTCCTTCAATTTTATAATCCCCTCCTCATACTTTCCCTGATCATATAAATTTTGACTCGTCATCAATTCATGCTATAAATTAACTTTTGATGTTGTCTAATTTTTATTATTTTAATATTATAGTTTATTCATGAATTTTTCAATAATTTAAGGGAACTTTATTTTTCGATTTTGTGTTGATTTGTGCTTTATCTTATCACCGCTTATGTAGGGCATATGAGATTTTAAATCTTCCAACTTCATCTCGAAAACCTAAAGCTTGGGAATCCAGTTCTTGAGAATTTATCCCAAATTATTCTTTTTGTTTTTTTCGAAATAAACTTGCTCATCCAAGAATATCGAAATAGAACTATAAAAATCCCTTGTAATAGCACTGAGCTGCCTCATAAGATCTTTCTTAATTTCTTCAATATACAATGAAAATTGCGTGCTAAGATTCTTAGTCGTTATTTTTTGATTTCGATGATTATACTCGTCAGCTTGCATGGAAGCATCTGATGAAATCTCAGCCTATATTGTCCTATCTTCATCAAGATATATTTTGTTCATGTGCTAGATATTCTTATAGGTAAGCTGGCCGATATTTTTATATATAGTATTGTCCATAGTGCATAATATAAAATATTTCAGCCGCGTTCAGCAAGATTACATCTGAGAAGAAAATTTATTTTTTCAAGCTTATCAACGGGGATCACCATCAACTGAAATGGATCAGCATTTTACAGGCTTATTCGAATTTAACTATTTTTTCATATAATCCATGAAATATTTTCTTTTGCAAGATATTTCAGTACCTGCTTAGCTACTCCAAATGCAGCAAACACTTATCAGCATCAGATAAAAACTCTTTCCCTTCCAATCTATTAAACAATTTTTAAATTATATATTAGTATGTCGAGTAAAATCTCAAATATCTGCGATTCAGCATGAAATCTAGGATAAGAATCAGATAGATAACAGAACAGAATAAAAAACAATCAAAAATCACTCTCGTATAAAAAATCCAAAATATTTTCAGAATAATAAAATTAAAATAGAGCAGATATGAGGATGAATGAATGGGTTGAATCTAAATTTCAAAGTTTTATGCATTGAAAATAATAATCTCTTAATTTAAGAGCATGATAAAAAAAGAATAGTTTGGCAATTTGAAAGCAATTTATTTTATCTTTATTTTCATAATATTCAATTTCAAAAGCAAATGTTTAAAAATGAATAAATAAGGATCTTAAATTTATTTATGCAAAATAGAAATTCATTTATCTAAAAAGCTAGGCTTCTTCAAGAGAAAATCTACATCGCCAAAAAATTAGTATTTGCTTCCTGGAGACATCTCAAATTTAGCATCAGATTTTTTCATCTTTTCCTAATTTATCAAATAAGTTTACTTTTGGATCTCCATGTACAGTAACACATACAAAAGGTAGTTTAATAATATCAGAAGGACATTATGTTGTTTAATTGTTTCGTTTGTTTAGTTTCTTGACTATCTAGATCTTATCCTTCAATTTTTTTATCATCTCCTTCTTGTGCTTTAAAATTTCAGCTTTTTTCTTTATTTATAACATCGTATCGTTTATTGATTATTTTCTCTATAAAAATTGTAACTGAGATTCAGCTAGTGTTGAATTGGGTGAATATATGATATTTCTGCCGTTCTTCTGGAGAACTGTTATAGCAATCAAGACATTGAGGGCATCATAAACCCTTCTTTTTATATTGTTTTCTTATTTTGCCTATCATATAATATCTATTACATCGCCCTCGCCCTCGACACCTGAGTAGTCCTATTAACCTTTTAATTCTTTAATCAATATATGAGCAACTTTTTTATATGTGACTTATCCCAGCTCCTGAACAATCTTGAATGCTCTGGCTGATAACATCCTTAAACCTTTAGTTTTTGTCTTTGTTTCGTGAAAATCGTGCTCAAAGAAGCCATTCCTGTCTGCCGATGATTGCAAATTTGTTCTCCTTTCAAAAAACTCAAAGGATTCAGGCTTATTAGGCGTTAAAAATTAATATTCTTCTTCAAAACTTGCATCATTAAAATGTGATATGTTTTTTTCTGAATTTTGTAGTTTTTCTTCTCTTTTTCTCGTGCCTACTTAATTCTCAGACATTCTAACAAGAGCCCAGGACTAAAACTGGTTAAATAGTTTATTTACTTCATTTTCACTCAGCAAGTTGGATTTTGGGGAACTCTCATGTTATTTTCCTTATTATGTTATCATCAGCACCCCTCTTTAATAGTTTTTTTTTTCTTACATTTTTTGGACTAGGTTCTCGGGTGGACTTGATGTTGTGTTGTGCTTGCTCCTTCGGAGAGATCCCTATTTTACAACAATATGGTTATCCATTTTACTCATAGATTTTATTAATATTAAAAATTCCGCATCAAAAAAGGAATGCCGCTTCTAGCCATTGCTAACAAATTGATAATTATTTAATTTTTATCATCTCAATAAATATTTAGTTTACTAACTTTGTTCTTTCTTCATATTTTATCTTCCATTTAATAAAAATGGCTCTAAAAATAAGTTCTAAAATAACAGTTATTAATTCGAAATATTTAATAAATCAAAAAACTTATATATTTCTTAACTAATTTCATATTTTTCATTAGTATTTATATTTTTTTTACTCCATATTCATTTTTATGGAACATCTTTCCTATATCATCGTCATCAATGGTGATATTTTAATCTATAAAGTTTATCTATTTAAAAAGTAATTTCTATGGAATTATCAAAATCAAGAACAACACAAACATTTGAAGAACTCCAATCTAGGCCAGCAGAATAATCAGAAGAAGAATAGAAATCAAACTTACTTAAAATGAAAAGAATTGCAAATGGATTCCAAGTTACAAAATATTATTCTCGCTTTGTAATTCTATAAAAATTGTACTGTATTGCCTTACTAATTCAATTATTCCTCAGCTTCCTCTACGTACATCTACCCTAATCTAGTACGAGCTAGAATACAAAGGAAATTGCCTGTTCTCATCCCTAATCCTGAATTTTATGCTTTTAAGCTCGATCCAATCCATCATCCTAAGCACGCTGACATACCTAAGTTATAATGATTTGAAGAAATCCTAAATAAAAGCATAATAGGCCCTCTAGATTGTAGATTTACTATTTTCATGGGTTATAATACTTATTCAGCCTTACAGCTTCCTATAAACTTATTATATCAATAATTGGAATTATAGGAATGATGCTTAAATCCCCTTTAAACTTAATTATCTACTAGTAATTCTGTCACTCATCAAAATTATTTTAATTCTATCCGCAATATTAAATTTACTCAAATACAAAAATCCTAGATCTTCAAGAGTAAGCAAAATGTATGGATTCTCTAATTCGAAACTCTTCGAAATCAAGTGCATATTTAAGAATTATCCTATCATACTTTTAGCTAATATTGTCGTCTTCTGCATATTGTTCTTTTCATTTGCGTATAGAGTTAGTGAGAGAGATTCGAGTATTCAACCTGATTTCTTTGATGACTATGGAAATTGCATATGGCTGGTGATTTTGACTATGACGACAGTGGGGTATGGAGATTTCTATCCGGTGACATTCCTAGGTAGAAGTTTTGGATTTCTATGTACTTTTTGTGGGGCTATGACTGTATCATTAATAGTTCTGGTCATTATCAACACATTTTAGATGGATAACAGTGAAGATCAAGCATTAAGCTTGCTTAAAACATTATCAAATAAAAAGCAAATCAAAAGATTAGCTGGCTAATATATCAGAATAACATTATGGCGCTTATGGAAGAATAAGCAATTAGTAAAGAACGGGCTATTTACACTAGTAACCTAATAAACGAGAGAATAAAAAGTGATAAAAAATAGTCTTCGTTCGAAAATACGTCTGTCAAAACAAGAAAGTGATGTGAATGAAAAGAAATTAGGACAATAAATGCGAAGATAATTCGAAAAATTATCATTCAATATTGAGAACATTAATAAAAATTGCGATTTAATTATGGGTTACCTCAGCAAATAATACTTGATTGATATCGGGTAAATGAAAGATAGTAAATTGGGAGGGATTATTAAAAAAATAAGCAACGATTGACTCATGATATAAATAGTTTTTTGATAATTTGTTTATTATTATTTAAATGAACGGAAGGAAGAGAGTGAGAGACTAATAATAAAATAAACAAGAAGAGGATAATTCTAAATATCTAAAGATCTTCAAAAAAGTTTGTGCTGTAAGTTTGAACAATCAATAGCATCCTCTTGAACCACTCATGCGAAGAGTGTAGGCTCAAAAACATCCCATCCTACCAACCTTAATTTCAACAGGAGAAGTGTACAAACAGAATAACGACAAAAGAAAAAAACCAATAGAGGTGTATTTAGATGCAGTAAACACAATTTACAAGAAAAAGGATTTAGATATTTTAATAAATCCTTTAACTTATACAAATGTATTTGAAAATTGGGCTCCGAGATAAATAGCAATATTTTAATAAGCAATCCTGAAATTCGGAAAACAATTCGAATACATTGCAGATTTGATCGAAACTAAGAATACGAAGCAAGTTTATGAATTTTATCTTTAGTGGAAAAATACTACTCATTTTAAATCTTACAAAATGGCTATTAATGCATCTAATCGAAGCAATCTGGAAGAGTGGGTGTGAATTATTTTTTGTCATGATTGTAGCTGAGTGTTTTATTTTATTCAATTTTTTATCATATATTTTTTGATTCCCAAACATGAATGATAAAACTAACGAGAGAAAATTAGTTTAGGCTTTTAGGACTTTCTTTTAAAAATCTATCAGTCCATATGTATCAACAAATTAGTCAGTCATGAATGAATGGAAACATTTTAATAGAATAATATCTTCAGATCCTATTGACTATACTCAAATTTAGTTTTATAATATATTGCAAAGGCCCCAAACCAATAATTTTAGTCCCTTGAGTCCTACGAGTCCTCAATCAGAATTTCGCTCAACTTTTAGTGATATGTACAAGTTAAACCAGGCATCAAATTTATTTTTGAATAGCAAGCCTCAAGGATAGTCAGAAAAGAAGATTGTTAATTCGAAAACAATGATCTCGCCGAAAAAGTACTTTCTGAATTAAAATAGAAAAAATTTAGTGACAATTCTTTAAAATTTTCAAAGTCAACTCTTAAAGAACCAATAAAAACTAGAGTCTTTTAGCAGAAAGTAGATTGGGGTTAATCAAACAACTATTTCAGGGTCAAATAAAAGGCCATATTGATTATAAACAAGACTAAAGCATTCAGATTGCATGCTTTTCTTTTTATTTAATTTAGTTTTTTTTCAACTTTAATACCACATAAATTTAAAACCTCTCTCCTTTTTCAAAGGAGATAATGAGAGATATTTGTGAGGAAGAAAAATTATAAGTAAAAGAAAAAAATGTTGAGATTTAAAGAGAGTAAAAAAAGAAAAATCAGACGAAAGACATATTTTCTTGTAATAAACATTGAAAAAAAACAAATAGAAAGTGTTAAAGAAATATAAAAAGGTCACTAAAATAGAATTGAATAAATATAATCCGTAAAAATAATAAAATAAAGTTATATATATATAAACTGAAACGAATAAAATGAGATGAAATTAGCTAAAAAAATGAACTGAAAAAAACATGATATTAATATTAAGTTGTTATAATATTGTTATAGATAGCAGTTAAAATCCATAATTATTCAAAATTTAAATGAACCCTCAAAAAGAACTCGAACGAAAGTACCAACCAAGCCAAAATTACAAAACTGTAATACCTAACAATAATGTAATAAATGGAAAATAATGGAAAAGATCAGATGTATCACGAGAGAAAGAAGATAAGAAAAATAATCATGATCGTCAGCAAACCAAAATTCTCACGCATCTCCCTGATGATAAAAATAATGTGAAGGCTATTAATTTTAAAAATCTTAAAGAGACCCTGCCTAAAAAATAAATCATCCCATCTAAAAATATTATACATCATGTGAATCCAGTTAATCAAGTTAATCCTGCTAAATCTAATATCTAGTACTACCATAAAACCATAAGACCACAACCTGAAACACAAACACAGACACATGGAATATCTATCAATGTTAATATTCAAAATATGTTACCAAAAACTATGGAGAATGTGTAAGTATTACCTATGAGTGATAGATCTTTGTTAGGAGACGAGAAAAAGGCTAAAAAAATCATGCCTCCTACAGTTGCTCAGAAATTCGATGATTTTTAATGCAAAGAGTAGCTGAATTATAAGCGTACTCCTATATAAAAGGAAAATAAGTTTACTGATAAAACTGTTGAGAAAAGACCTTTGATTGATAGAAAACATCACAAATCAGATGTACATCAAAAACCGAAATAAAAAATATTGGATTACAAAGAACAAATAAAAAAGTTTTAGAATTAAATATAATCTATTAACTCTGCAGCAGAAGCTGAAGCAGTAAATTACCTAGATTTCCGACAACAGGCATATCTTGTACCTCCTCATTACATCGAAAAGAATCAAAAGAATTTCAGTTGGAAAATGAGAGCTACTCTCCTCGATTGGATGATGCACGTCAGCTATTAATTTTCTTTGAAAAGATAAGTAAATATATATTTATTCAGACATTCTATATCTCCGTTCATTTGGTTGATTTATATATGTCCAAATAATATCATCTCCCCAAATCTGAATTTCAGTTGGCTGGAGCTGCTGCTATGTTTATAGCTTCCAAGTTGTAATAGTTCTAGCCTAAATGCTCAGAGCAGTTTGCTCAGGCTACGAATACTTACTCTGCCTTGTAAGTGAAGGAAATGGAAAAGAAAATTTGCAAAGTATTATATAAAATTAACTCAGACCCTCAAATTTACACTGAATCCACCAACTTTATCTGGATGGGCGAATAGATTTATGCTACAATGGGACGCATTCTTAGAACAAAATACCTGTGCTCAAAAACATCCAATATTCGCAACCTGCGAACACAAGTACTTCAAAAAATGCGATAATGATTCTTATAGGCGATATAGAACTATGATGCAGCTACTAGACTGTGCGACTTTATAAATCCAAACTGTGCAATATCAACCAAAATTACTGGTATGCGCTTTCATGTACCTAATCCTTGGCAAAGACATGGGAATGTTCAAGCTAAAATAAATAACAAACTAATTCCCTAGATCTTCTCTATATCTTATCGACGAAGAGAACCTCTTCAATGACTTATTCATGACATTCTTACAGAATAGTTTCAATATAATGTTGATCGATCTTTTGCCCACCGTCCAATACTGCGCGACATACTTTATCCTGCCACTAAATTTCTAGGACCCAATTACAAACATCGACAATGAGAGCTAGCTATAAAATATCTAGTTTGAAGATTTCTGTTCTTTCCAAACTTATAACCCACATTTGAGAAAAGTTATCACAGATAGGTTCAGAGGAATATATGAATGAGTATTTCAAGGTGCTCTATTTAATGGCTTCATTATGATTTTAGATTATTGTTTAATTAATTTACTCTACTTCTTTTTATTATTAGTTATAGAATATTTTTTATGGAATTGAATTATTAGAATGTTAGATATTACTTCCTATAGAAGAAAAAAAAAATTTGTCCAGCCTTTAACTCTCATGAGAGAGTTCTACTACGATTATTCTAAAAGTTCTAGGCATCCGCCTTAATCCTCAACCACTGTCTACACACCAGACCCTCTCTACAAATGTACATTATCGGTATAAAAATTTAATAAAAGTATATCAGGTCTACAAGCATTCACTGATAGATATATCGATCCCAACATAAATAAGCAATAAATGAAAATGAAGGAATTAAAGTTAATGAATTTGGATAAATTGAGATATAGTACATTGAAAAAATAGTCTAGTGTCTTTAAGTAAGATTATTCTCACAGTACACCGTTTTTGAGAGTGAGTTCTAGTATTAAATGTTCTACATAACCTTACCAAACATTTTAGTAACTAAGTAATAGAAGATAAAAAAAACCATAAACATAAAACCTTTTAGATAAAAACCGTAAAGCAGGAATAAAAAATCCAACAAAGTTGTTCCAATAAGTACATTTCTATTAATCTAGATGTGTTCATAGAAATAGCATACATAAAAAATGCAGAAAACAAAAAAAGAAAAAACTCGTCAAATCAGATAAAACTGGATCATCAATAATTTGTACCTAAAATACGAAGGAGAACAAAACCCAAGAAATATCAAAATCAGATGCAGATAAAGAGATAGATTTTAGACAACAAAATAAAATATTTTTTCATCTTCATGAATAGACTTTTATATTTATATATTTCACAGTAAAATAATTTATTGAAATAGAAATAGTATCAAGTAGATATCGCATTTGGATGATAACTTGTTAATTTTTCATTCTACAGGAATTTTAATGGGAAAATTACTGCGTGTCCTTGTATTTTATGTGCTTATTAGTCATAGAT
>ERZ724506.893-NODE-893-length-10493-cov-4.598870_pt1 | contig 10493 bp, 9 predicted proteins | sample MGYA00376039_ERZ724506 | MGnify/ENA primary metagenome ERZ724506 (study PRJEB28724, sample SAMN07190887) | wastewater metagenome | isolation source: effluent of sewage treatment plant in Hong Hong | place: USA: Christiansburg, Virginia | collected 2016-03-01 ... | reverse complement strand
AAATAGTTCATTTTAATCTTTTTTTTAAATAAAAATCAATAGACGAAATACATATAATTGATAATGAAAACTAAAAATTTTTAAAAAATCTTATATTTTTCTTCATTTTATCGTAGTCTAATTTATTAATTTTATTTAAATATGAACTCAGAATATATTGATATTTTTATTCATTTAATATTTACAAGCCATTTTGATTAATTATATAATTTCTTTTATTTTTTGATCATACAACATGAAGGACGACTTTGAAGATATTGGAATAATTGACTTTACCAATAAAGCTGGTAAAAAGAAGAAGAACTAAGAAAAAGACAAAGCTAAAGAATAATAAAAAAGGGTTAAGGAAGCAGTCGAGCGTAATGAAAATCGATACAAAAAATTACTGCAAAGAATTATTGTCACACTTGAGAAAAATAATCCTGATCTCGCATAAAATACTAAGATCATGCTCAAGCCTCCAAAAGTCGAGAAGATAGGTACTAAAAAAACAGCAATCATAAACTTTATATCTTTATGCAAACAACTCGATCGACATCCTGAACATGTGATGAACTTCTTCTTACTTGATCTGGGTGGAATTTCAGGTTCGATAGGTAACAGTGGTCTTGTTATTAAAACAATCCTAACAGGAATCAATGTATAAAATCTTTTTAAAAAATACATTTCAGAGTATGTACAATGTCAACTTTGCCGAAGACAAAACACATAATTAATTAAAGATTAAAAAATGAGATTGTGGAATTTACACTGTAACAGTTGTAAATCGAATCGTTCAGTCCCAACAATAAAAGGAGCCGAAAAGAAATATTAAGATTATGAAGCTGAACAGCAAAATGATGGAAGTGTAATGCAACCTGCACCAAAAGTCGATGATAAATGAAACAATAACTTATAACTTTATCCATCATAATAAATTACAAAAACTATCACTAATTACCCTAATCTTATTATTTCTGTGATTTATTTTTAGTTATTCGTTGTCTGATTAGTTCATCTTGCATGACATCAACGTTGTCTTCACCTACACTTAAGTATGGAGTCTTATTTAAATCAAAGTTTTTTATATTGTTTTGGCATTCCATGTTATTTTGAGTGTCTTGGATAGTGTTAACCATTTGGTAGATTTGTACAGCGTAACGAGCAATTATTATGCAGATCACTATAATATCATCTATTTATAAGAAGACCTAAAATTCTTATTTTTCGTGCTTCCTTTTCATTTTACTTTAAGTAAGACTCATAAAAGTAAAAGTTCCCAAAAAAACGATATACAAAAGACAGTCAATTTTATTACTTTTGGATTTGCACAAAGCAAACTCAGATATGAGCCTAACTACAAACCTAAATAAGGTAGAATGTACAAATCAAAGGTCATACAAACAAGAAGAGTGAATTACAGATAGAGAACAAAGGGTTATCTGAACATATGATGTGTTAAAAAGCCAGAAATAATAATAACAAGAGCGAGTATAAGCTGTAAGAACTGGAAGAAGAGATAGGTCTTACTCGTACGTAGATTTGTCATGTAATATTTGAGTTATTCTTTGGAAAAGGGCATTTTTTTATTTTATTATATTATCATATGGAATTGCTACTTTGTTTTATTGTCCTTTGTGTATTCCAGTACATTATATTATCAAAATCAAATCTATTTGATTGTAGATTTCGATCTGATTAATAGTATGAGAAAAGAAGAAGATTTTTATAATAATAATATAGATAAAAGCAGATGTTAGGATAAGTATTAAAAAAATATTAAACAGCAAAGAAAACAAATCAAAAAACAGTATAATCATTAAAATAAACTATCGAGTAGCAATTAGAATCTATAACAATTCAAGCGCTCAAAATACAGAATCATGTAAATAGATCATTTAATTACAGAAAGTTAGTAAAATACATTCGAATCAACAAGAAATTTAAAATCGATTGAGAAAGAATAGTTAATTGCAGGCTCAGTTGAAAGTGCATCTTGGTGGATGGGTACTTCTTTATGATTAGTTGAATAAGACTTTGAAGGAAGCTGGTGATGTTGCTCATTATGCTCGTTATGTGCAAGAATAAATAAAGCAGATTAGTTAACAACTAACAGTTCGTATGCACGAAGATATTAGAAATTCATCCAATCCAACCAGTCCATAAAAGAAGATAGAAGAAATCCAAATTAGCTCAACAAAAAATTCAGAATAAAAATAACAGAGCAAATAATAACCCTTGGAAGAATTGAATATGAGTTAAAAAGAAGGAAAATAGGATGAGAAGGAGAAGGAAAAAGAGAAGGAGAAAGATATTGAGAAAGAGAATGAGAAAGAATAAATTAATGATTAATTTTTTGATGTTTAAGTATGATTAATATATTGAAATAAGTATTGATTGAGATTGAGAAAGCATATTATTATCAAAAGAAATCACCCAATTTTAACTTGTTTATGCCTTATCTAAATTGAACTGATTTGGGTGGTCTTGTACTTTTTGTTGGACTTTTACATTAATCTATATTTAGTTCATCAAACAATTTACGAGTTCTATCAGATTGCTACTTCTTCATCTAAGAGGACTCACTGAGTATATCAAGCCAATAAGAATCCAGTTACTCTTAATTACTCTAATCTTCAATCAAAACTTCCTCATAGACGAAGTATTCCAATTTCTATTTGCCTATATTGATTTGATTCTATCCCTATCCGATTGTCCATTCTTCTCTTTCATCCAAATTTTGAATATTTATGCAAAATTATAGGTTGTTATATTAGAATGCATCTGATGTGGGATCGCTTATTTGTTTTTTTGAAGGGAATACGTTATTATTTGCTAAAATTAGAGATAGAATTGTTTGGGCTTATGTGTGATATTTTTATTTCTAAACTTTCTTAAGTCCACGACGTTCAAGGGTATTCATATAAAATGCCTTGAATAACTTCTCGATATGTTGCACTTAATAATTCCTATCAAAAATAAAATGAGAGAACTAAAAAAATCCTTGGAATACAGACTGACAACGTATAAAATCTTAATTATCTTATTTATTGGTAAAAAATTTTTACAAATTAGAATTAACTTGATCTTGTACAATATTCAAATACTAGTACTATTTTCTTTTCAACAAATCGAGCATAAAAGCAAATAGAAATACTGAAGCAAAATCGGTATTCTTGTACAGTTACTCTTGTCTTTTCTATTATTTTTTTATTTTTTTTATTGAGGGTTTTTGGGTTGTCTCGATTATGTGGATAGGTTATACTTCTGCTTCGTCGAATTGGTCGATCAGGATTCGTTTGTATACGTCTAAGAATGGGGTATTGTTGATTTTCATGTAGAATTGTTATAGAAGTTTTCGGAATTGTTACGACATTTTCTTTACTGGTGTGATCTATTATTAATTAAATGAATATGCAGATTTATATTTTCATGGATGCGCATTACTAATATTATTAATCAGAATTCTATGTATAGGCAAGTTTAGGTAGATCCTGCTAAAACTAATAGGTCTTCTTGTAAAAATTGTAATAAAAAAATCGAACTTGGCTAATTAAGGGCCAGGGTGGTTGATGACAGGGAATTCAAAGAATATTTGAGGAGGCATCCTGATGCAAGAGGATGCTAAGGATATTCAAGAGGGTACTTTTAAGATGGAGCCAGAGTAATCTCAATTAAAAAATATTATGTCCATCTAAAATGTTACAAGCCAATTCATCCACATCCAAAAGAAGCACAATATTTCAAGTTAGTCAAAGCAAATGCAGCACAAAAATAAAAATTCAAGCAATGGATCGACGATAAAGAATAAGATGTAGAATAAGATGTAGAATAAGAAGTAGCACCAAAAAAACAGCCAAAAAAACAATCAAAACCAAAGAACAAGAAAAAAGATGATTGATAAATGTTTCTTAGATCGAGTTAATCATTAATAAATTAAATGCAGGTTTTTATAATTTATAAAAAACTAAATGGAAACACAATATCAAAGATTAGGAGATAGTAGTACTGATAATATTGACGAATCTAAGCCCAAGGAAGTCAAACTTGATAATTACATAATATGTCCTGATGTACTCTTAGGAACAGGGTCATTCTCCTCAGTCTATCTCTGCAAGAAAGATGACAACAGTCGAGCAGCAGTAAAAGTATTAAGTAAAAACACAAAAAAATCTGAACACATAATAAAAGTAGCCAAAGCTGAAGTAAGAATAATACGTAAATTAAAGCATCAAAATATCGTAGGATACCTAGGTAGCTATCAATCACAGAATAATTACTATATACTTTTCTAATATTGTTAGGGGAAGACATTGAAGTAAATTTTAATAAATTGTAAAAAAATGGAAATTAAAAATGTTATCAATGTCGCATTTGGGATCATTACTGGGCTGAGTTATCTGCATTAAAGGAAGATTATGCATCGTGATATTAAGCCTGATAATATTAAGTTTTTTAAAGGAAAACCTACTTTGATTGATTTTGGCTTTGCCTGCTAGTTGCCCAATGGAGAAAAAACAATTCTACACGAGTCTGTAGGGACACCCTCCTATATGAGCCCTGAAATGCTACAACATAAAAGCTATACTTATAAATCTGATATATGGTCATTAGGCGTTGTTTTATACGAGTTATTATTCGGGAAGTTACCCTGGTCTGGTAGAACATAAACCTAACTCTGTAATAACATCCTGAACAACAATCTTCTCATCCCAAGTAGTCCCTAAATAGGAGAAACATTATAAAAGATAATCATAGGATGCTTACAAAAAAAAGTGACTGATAGAATCTCTATGAACAATTTAATTTAGCTAAAAAATAACTTACCGACTTTTTAGATCGAGCTGAATTAGCAAAAGAAGTAGAATGCATGTAATATTTTTTGTTGGTTTACTTGATCAATCTTTTTAATTTGATAGGTTATTTCTTAGAAAGAATTATTAAAATGTAAATATTAATTCTATTGGAGATTCTTACACACAAATTTATATTTATAATTTTTCCATTTTATAATGTTCTCTAAAGAAGTCGGTACTCTACAAGATGCAATCGAGTATTTCAACGCCCATCCCTTTCATTTCTAGCGAGAAGATCAAGACCGAGGCCACATGGAACGAGTGATGGCTGTACTAACCCAATAAAATATGTAGCATCTATAAAAATAATTTCAATTGTACTCAAGAGGATTATAATTACCTACTTTCATCTACCTGATGAAAAAATTATATAGGCCTGACTACGAGATGTCAAAATATTTTTTTGTATCTGATCTAATCAAATTTTTCCAAGCCATTGATATTAATGGAGATGGCCATCTTGAATGGTCTTAGTTTACATAGTACATAATATAGAACATCCGTGTGATATAAAAACCTAAGTATAAAAACAAAGCATTCGAATAAAATTAGATAATCTCATCAGCATACTCAAAAATATCAAATTAGTATCGTATAACAAAAATGTATGATCTAAACTGCCAAACAACAATAAAAAAGATAATTTATCTCGAGTAATCTCAAAATTACTATCTAATTTAATCTCAAGCATTGTGTATTCGCATCTTTGATAAGAATTTTCAACAAATTGATTAGGTTGCTTTACAGCCTTAAAATTATAAGTCTACAATTATTGACTTTTCGATTGATAAGGAGAATTGGGTTGTAGGATGTATTTTTTAAGATTCGTTGTTTTTTTGTAATATGAGGTTGAGGACTGCGGGTAATTTACTGAATAAAGTTAATGAAATCTGTTATAAAAAATTTAATAAAATAGATTTTCTCAACCATCATAAAGTATGGGCAATAAGCAGCAAAACAGGTGAGATACAGCTAGCAACAGCAACCTATAGCAGCCGAACTGTTATGGATTTCAAATCCATAAAAATAATAACTCTACATGAATCATCAATAACCGAAATTGTAGAGATAGATGAACCCATGTGCATAGGTACAGGCTCGATGGATGGAACAATTAAACTTTATTCAACTTATTTAGATAAATGCTATACATTCTAACATATTGCTGAACAAACTTCCTCAGTTTTAAACTAGAAAAAGAAAAAAGGAATACTAGGTATTAATTATTCGAACTAGTTTGGTAGCTATATGCTTGCATTTGGATTTAGTAACCAAGTTTATATATATTCTCTTGATATTTCATTAACCAAGGGCTATGCAGGTAAATATTCAGAGCATTCGGGTGCTATTTTGTGGGCTAAATTCTTAAAATCTTATCCGTATGTATTATCATTTGATGATAAACTTAATTTAAGGATATGGGATTTCCGAAAATTTCAAACAATCCAATTCCTGAACTGCTAAAAAAACTTTATAAATCCTAGTCGCTTGTAGGTGATCCCATAACTGTTTGAAATCCTAGTATGTTAGAAGAAAATAACCCAATTCCGAGCACCAGCCCTATAAAAAAAATCAAGATAAATAAACTAATTCCATAACATATTTGATTTCAAATACAGTCCTTTTAATAATCATATCTTTGTCTTCACTTCCAATGATGTGAGAATATACAATTATTTTACAGGTTCACTTAAGAAATTATTCACAAAATTGTATGAGTCTAACTGCTAGACTAACATTACTGCGTGTTAGTTTGGGTTTAAATGTAGGAGATTTTTTGTGGGAGATGCTGGAGGCTTTGTGAGATAGTTTTGTAGTGAAACTGGATAATAATTACAGAATATTAACCCTGGAGATGAACTCAACTATGAGAATAAACAGATAGTTAAGATAATATTCATGAAGGAACATTCTTTGCTTATTTGCTGCTCCATTGATGGAAGAATCATGATATATGAACGTAATGATTAAAGCTAATTTGTCATCATTCGTGATATCAGATAATGTCATGAATAATTCATTTGTGCCACTGCATCAGATCGATACTGTTTACTAGCGACAGCAGGAGAAGACGGAAATATCATAATCTGGAATCTTTAGAAATATATCATGTAAGGGATGTGCGTCGTCAATTCCAGGCCCATTAATGTAACATTTTCGCCTATTCATCCCATTATGATTGTAGTTACTGAAGATGGATTTCTTAATTTTTTTTATATCCGACCTTATGATGGTCGAGAACGGTATAAATGCTTTACAAAACTGTCAATAAATTAGATAAATGCACCTTTTGATAAAAAAATTACTTCTTTCAGTTGTGAGCTTATTGTTAATGCATATTTTCCTAAATAGTGTTATTTAAACTCGGGAGAGTCTGGTAATCATCATCTGATAGCATCCATAGGGACAAATACAGGTGAAATTATTGTAGTAAATCTCAATAAAATACTGAAAAACTACAAAATTGAATAGAATCATCAGTTCTCCGTGATAAAAAACTGTCACAGATGCGAAGTACAAGCAATGAAAAGTGTTCTCCTGAACTAGAGAAATAGAATTCTTTTGAATGGATACTCAAATTGCATAGATAGTAAAAAAATCCATTACTATAACTAGTGTGTGCATTCAGTAATTAATGCTTCATAAGGTCCAATCTAGAATATATTAATCTCCAAAGAGAGCTCATCAATATTCTGTAAATCGACAGATAAAAAATTAAAAGTGTACAGTCTAAAGAGCGATTACAATGGAGCTATAAACTTCTCAACCTTCAAAAAAATATTCTGGAAAATCCCTTAGGTAAATTTCTACAAAAAACTCCAAGCAATATAGACAACAATATACTCAATAAAATTAATCTAAAATAAAAAATTCAAATAAGAATAAGAAAACAAAATAAAAGTCCATTTATTGCTGAACTAGTATCTATCTAATAAATAGAAATAACATTATTATCAATGGCTATATAAAAAGAATAATACAATTGATCTGAGTAAATCAGTGAAGCCAAAACCAAAGAAGATCGAGAATGATAACAGTCTATCATAGCAAGAATTTAATCAGATATATTACAAGCTTAAGAAATCATTGGAGAGATCTTTATAAGATTATGATATGAATGAGAAGATATAGAAATAGAAGAATAAAAATAAGATTAAAAATAAAATGGTTAAGCAGGTTTAACTGACTTAAATAACTAATAATGCAGATACAGATACTTATTTTTAGGATAAATTTCTGAAGAATAATCGAAGGGGTCGGGAATAATAGAATATTTATAAATCTCGAGAAAAATAAAAGAAGGTTGATGTTTGTTTTTAATTGTTTGGTAAGAAATCTTAGCAGCCTAAGAAAAAATCATAGATTAAGAAGAAGAATCTCCTATACACTCCTCTAAGTACAGCGAAAAAAGTAATCATGACGAGTTGCAAAACCCCTTCATATCGATGAATCATAAATATTTTTTTATTTTTTAATATGTTAAATAATGTTAAAATTTATAGTAAATAAAGTAATGTACACTAACAATTCAATAATGAGGCACCTGTACCATTTTAGATGGACGATTTGAAGATATCTTTTCACCTCGGCTTGAATCTCGAATATGCAGACTACTAATGAATTTAACTCCTTACCCCTTTCGAGCATCAGGTGCCCACGTAAAACGACCAACTTCTACTACTTCTGAATGATCTGATGCAGAAGATTAAAATGATTCAATCTCTTTAGGTTAAAAAAGTTTAATAAATCTATTTTCATTCTAAATTTTTAATGATATTCTATTTCTTCCTGGGCTCAGCTAGCGAGAAATTTTCCTCCTTATTTCTAAAATTGTAGAATTTTAAGGCTATTTCGAAGCATAGAGCATTGAATTTTTAGATGGCCTCCTCACATGTGTCTTCTTTATTGTCCTAGGTTGAGATTCATCTTAAGTTGTCTAGTACCTTTTGGGAAATTATTTGTTTTTAGTAAAGATGGTATGATATTACTACATCTGCTACTACTATTCAGAATGATTTTATGATTCTTCGATAGAAGAGAAGGGCTTTTTAGTTAAAATATTCTTTTTATCTTTCATCATGTTATTGGATTGAAATTTTAGTTATTTTTTAGAGTCACAGAGAGATATCATGTCCTTGGATAGGAGAAAACGATTGGATTATCCTATTTGATGATTTTATTTATCCTAAATTTAAGAAATGCCTTAAATCTTGATTGATTAAAGTGGTGTAATCTTGAATTTAGGCTTAGTACTTTTGATCTAATTTAATTTTAAGCTTTTGTTTTGATATTTCCTTTTTAAAGATTTCTTGAATTAGCATTTTTTTGTGAAAAACTGTTCTAAGGGGTTATATGAATTAATTTTCGTCGATCGAGCAGTTATAAATGGCTTTAAATCAGTTGATTTGTAGTACGCCAGTGATATCTAATCAGGTTGGAAATCGAAGCAAGAACAGGTAATTTCTTAGGATTAGGAAAAAGTTCTATTCATTATTATAAAGTAAAAATACAAATATAATACCTAAATAATTACTAATTATTCCCTTAAGAAACAGGCATGATCAAAAATAACTATTTACAAAAAGCTCATAAGTTTTTCATATTTTCTAATTCTATATATAATACTTAAAATATTAACACTAATCAATTTAACTATAATTTAATAGAATTTTTGGACAACGGAAATACTTTTTTTCAGTTCGAAATTCTATTCTTTATTAAAATAAAAATAGAATAGTTATTTTTTTATTTATTTCGTTATTGTCAATAATTTAATTGATAATTTCATCATCATTGATATAACTCTTGGATTTGTTTGAGGAATTTTTCTTTTGCCAAATGTCTCTGGAGTTTCATTGTGCTTGTCACGATTCCTACAACACTGAAAGGTTAGTGCCATAATTTGATTTTTCTTGCGTGTTCAAATCCCAAAAGTCCATCCTGTTTGGCCTGTTTTGTCAATTCAGCGTAAATAAATTCAGTCACTTTTTGATTTTCACAGAGCTTCTTTACATCTGTCTCCTCAATTCCCAGTTGCTTGGCGACTAATGGCAAATTTTCGAGGTTTGGATGGATAATTGCGACGTTGAATTCTTTTATTGAGTCTCCATAAAGGAATGATTCGGCCACAAATCGACAACGAGCATAGATGTTCTCGATTTTTTAGGGAGCCACGTACTCGCCCTGTTGTAGTTTGAAGATGTTCTTCTTCCTATCGATAATTTTGAGGGCTCCATTGGGCAAAATTATTCCAATATCACCAGTGTGATTCCAACCGTCTTTATCGACAGTTTCTGCAGTGTTTTTCGGGTCCTTGAAGTATTTCTTAAAGATGGACTCTCCTCTCATGCAAATTTACCCTTTTGGTTGATCGGAATCAGTAAAATAGTTCATTTCAGGAACATCAACTAATTTGAATTATGTCGCAGCATTTGGGCCTCCGACGTGTCCCGAAGTACTATCTCCTTTAAAAGTTATAAAACTAGCTGCAGTCGTTTAAGTTTGTCCATATCCTTATCTTATATCTCCTCCTAATGCTTCTTTAAAAAAGCTCAGAATAGTTGGGGCAATTGGGGCGGATCCAGTCACCATAACTCGAATTCTTCCACCAAAGACTGCTCGTACCTTATCATAGTTTCCTTATTTCTCATAGAGACC
>ERZ724506.891-NODE-891-length-10502-cov-8.882167_pt1 | contig 10502 bp, 14 predicted proteins | sample MGYA00376039_ERZ724506 | MGnify/ENA primary metagenome ERZ724506 (study PRJEB28724, sample SAMN07190887) | wastewater metagenome | isolation source: effluent of sewage treatment plant in Hong Hong | place: USA: Christiansburg, Virginia | collected 2016-03-01 ... | reverse complement strand
CATTGTTTGATTTCTTCTTTTGTCACGAGTTCTTGTATCTCTTCTTTCGTTAATACTTTTACCTCTTCGAGATCGTACATCCACCTCACCCATACTTGAAAACCAGAAGGAGTTTGAAGTTTCAGATTCCCTCGATTCTCCCAACCAGAGAGCGTCGCAAGATTTGCCACCTTCCCACCCACTGGATGTTCGATTATTGCAATCTGTCTCGTATTCAACTTCAACATATCCTCAGTACTTCCATATTTTTCTGTGAGCCATTGTTTGATTTCTTCTTTTGTCACGAGTTCTTGTATCTCTTCTTTCGTTAATATTTTCACCTCTTCGAGATCGTACATCCACCTCACCCATACTTGAAAACCACTTGGATTGCTAAGCTGCAACTTCCCTCGATTCTCCCACCCAGAGAGCTTTGCAAAACTTGTCACCTTCCCACTCACTGGATGTTCGATTGCTTGAATCTGCTTCTGAGTTAATCTCAATATATCCTCGGTACTTCCATATTGCTCTGTAAGCCATTGTTTGATTTCTTCTTTTGTTGGCATGAGAAGAGTTTCTAGTTGCTTCTGAAGTGTACCTATCGTGAGTCCAATATGAGAGAGATCTGCCCTGTAACTAGCCCCATGGAGTTGTCCATAGGTAATATGAAATCCATGATTCTTCTTTGGTAGTTCATTCATACTGTTCTGTTCACTCAAGAAGTCATCATCAGGATTGGAAAGTGGGATGGCTTCTTCAGACTTTTCGATTCATAATAATGAGTGGATAGTCTCAGTATGATCCGTCAGATCTTCGATGAATTCTTTGTGTTCTTCTGATGGTTCTGGACCTTCGAATATATACTCTTGCTCTTGAGGGTTGTCAGTCAGAGATACTTCTCAGTCTCATGGTTCATTATCTGGTGGTTTGCGATATTGGTGCTCCTGATAGATATCTCCGATCCATGCAAAGTTCTTGAAACTTGCTGTATAGTCGTAGTAGTGGACAGTCCCATCTCCTCTCAGTCAGCGTCCAAATTGCTGAAGATAGATCTTGGCGCTTCCCGTATTCCGATAGAATACCACATTCTTGACGACTGGAAGATCGATGGATTCATTGAGCTTGCCAATAGCGATGATGATTTTACATGGATCCTGAGGATCACGGAGTCGATCGATTGCACGATTTGCATCATTGCCTGAGTGATAAGAGAGTGCATATCCAGATCCACTCGGATCAAGATGCCTGGCTATCTCATCCGCCTCATCTATCGAGCTTGCAAATATGACGGTCTCTTCGAGTTGTTTGATACCTGCTTCATTCGTGACACCAGCACGAGCAATGAGATCCTCCACAAATTCTTTGGTATCTCATGGAAGTTGCATACTCTCAAAAAGCTCTTCCGCCTCACTGAGGATAGCTTTCTTCTCTCGGTAATTCTTCTCTTGTTGTGCTCGGGCTACGAGTTGTTCGAGTGTTCTCACCTGAGATTCATCAGCACTCATATTTGCTACGATGTGATAATCGACATGAGGTGCATGCCCAGAGGCAAGATATTCTGGAAGACCAAACGTGAATCGAGATTCACCAAAGAGCTCCTTGGTAATATTACTTGGTGTGGCGGTCAGTGCGAGGATGAGAGGGGAGCGACCAGAACGTCATTTGTGCTTCAGGCTCGTGAGCACATCAAAGAGGTCTCAGGCGAAATTGGCATTGTGTGCTTCATCGACAATGATGAGGTCAACATGAGAGATTTGCTTTGCAATATTGTGAGCTTTGGCAGTCTTGTCTGTCACACAGATGAGCTCATGTTCTCCGAGCGCATTGGATACTTCGGTTTGCTCTGATCGACTCCGCAGATCTTCTCCATCTGCCTGTGAATGGTAGGTGGATATCCTGAGTTCTGCAAGTGTTTCTCTTGAGAGGATTGGTGGTTTTGGTTGGTTTCCTATTCTCCCGATCGTGAGATCGTCTCGAAACTGTCATACTCCATCGATACGGTTGGAGATGAGCACTACCTTGAGGTGCTTCATAGATTCTCTCAGATATGGATGACGTTGGATCATATGGAACATACGATCCATATATTGTCCGACAGTAAATGTCTTGCCACTTCCTGTCGCCATTTCGATCAAGATTGCGCTCGAAAAGAGAGCATCGGTATGGAGTTGTTCTCGTATTGCTTCTTTTGTTTCATTGGTAATCTCTCGTATTGCTTCACGCTGATAGGGGCGAATGCTATGTATGGCTGCTTGTGGTATTGAATTGAGTTTTGTATTCATAATATGGCTTTCTTATTATTATACATTATATTTGTTAATTTACAATATTTTCATATTTGAGTTTGTATGTTTGTATTTGCATTCCCACAGTCACTCCTTATAGTAGCCAAAAACTATGGCATCACAGCACATTCGCTATGTTGGTCTGGATCTTGAGACGACAGGACTAGATCATCGAAATCATGAGATCATTGAGATTGGTATTGTTACCCCCATTGAATGAGCCGAGCGGGAGATCTATACAACAGTCGTCCATGCGGAGCAACCACTTACTCAGGAAATCATCGATATTACAGGGATTACGCAGGCAGAGGTGGATGATGCTCCTGATATTCATGAGATAATCAATGAGGTTGCTGATCGTATTGATGGAGCCTGCATTGTGGGTCATAATATCCGTTTTGATACCGAGTTTCTCGCATCGAATGGACTGAGGAGATCTGCTGATGGAGATGAGACGATTGCAATACTTGCCAACACGACCGAGCTTGATACATTCACTCTTGCTCAGGTACTTGCACCTATTCATCTTGCATCACTTTCACTCACAACACTCTCGGAATACTATGAGATCACCCATACGGATGCACACCGTGCTTGGAGTGATGCGGCGGCGAGCCTTGATTTGCTCGCAAAATTTGAATGAGAAATTGAGTCAATATCACCGACACTCTGGATGTGGTATAGCTATGTTCTTGCTCGTCTTGATTCAGTGCATCCATTTCGCCAGTTTTTTGAGAATACTCGTTCACTCGAACTCGCAAGCTACGATCATATTCGTGAGTCTGTCTTAATGGTGAGAGAGAAAGCACTCTCGAGCACTCATTTTGGCGAATCTACAATTCCTGAGGCGATTCAAGAACATACAATAAATGAGAACTCTCTCGAATTATTTGGTCAACTCACCAGAATATTTGATGAGAAGAGTAGTATGGAGCCTCGACCAACGCAGAGAGAGATGCAACAAGAAATACTCTCTTGTCTCGAGAATAAAACCTCTATATTGATCGAGGCACCGACAGGTATTGGAAAAACTTTTGGATATCTTCTTCCATCTATTGCCTATGCGAATGCTACGAAGAGTCATATAGCTATATCTACTCGCACCAAAGCACTCCAAGATCAACTCTTCGAAAAAGATCTCCCTCGACTCGCGGCCATAGCAAAGAGTATGGATATTGATCTCTCATATACTCTCCTCAAAGGACGATCGAACTATGTATCGCTTGTTGGGGTACTCGATGCACTCGAAGAATCTCATTACTCCCTTCGAGATGCGATACTTATTATGCGTATGCTTCGGGTGATTCATGATGATCCTATTGGGGATATTGATTCGATGAATTGGTACGCAAGTGATATGACACTCTTTTCGAGTCTCAATGCATCGCATTCTCAAACCCTCTCTCAGTCGAATCCTTATTTTGACCTTGAGCCAATTGTATGTGCTCGTGAGAGGGCTTCCCAGGCTCATATTATTGTTATTAATCATTCTCTTCTTGCGACCGAGATTGAGTCGGATCTCATGAATCGAATCATGCCTCATATAGGAGCATTGATTGTTGATGAGACCCATGCTCTCGAATCCTCGATCACGAGTGTAATGACGGCACGATTTGATATCGAATCTATCAGGAAATTATGTGACCGTTTTGTGTCACGACGTAGTGATTTTGAAGTGAAGCTTGGGAGAGAAGTATTTGATGATTTTGTTCGTCACAGTGAGAGTGTCCTTCTTGAGATGGAAATGCTTGTATCTCTCTTACTTGATCATGAGAAGGTGAGAAATTCCCTCGGTCGTGATCAGGGTGGCGGGTACGGTAAATGAAAAACTTATGAGGTCTATGTTGATGCAAATATTCTCTCTGATGATACTTTTCGTCAGAAATCATTTCTCCTCTCATCACTCTCAAGCCACATGCAGGTGATTGATACACTTTTAGACGGTAAATCAGTGCGATTCGTTCAGATAATCGAGCGAGCTATTCATGATGGTATTACCTTTCTTCAGATGTATTTTAGTGCCAATCCATGAGTGGTGCGGTCGATCAATCAGCGTAGGGATCAAGTATTGTTATCATATGCTCCAGTCCGAATTTCTGGACCGCTTCAGTCTTATATCCAAGATGTTGGTGTGGTGATCGGAGTATCCGCAACACTTGCTATTAATGGAAATTTTGAATATATCTGCAATCGTCTCGGTATGTCATGAGTACGTCAGTTGCAATATGGCGAGATCTTTGACTATAGTCGTCAGGCGGTGGTGCTCATCCCATCAGATATATCCAATATTAAATCAGTCATAGCACGAGAGAGGGCTTATGAGATACTTGGCGAGGCCATCGAGATCAATCATGGATGTACACTCGGGCTTTTTACTTCGTATGATCAGGTTCGAGAAGCAAGCCAAGCAGTAAGGCAACGTCTCAAGTTACACGGAATTGAACTCTATTCTCAATGAAATGGTTCACGCAAGAAGATTCTAGAAGCTTTCCGAAATAATGCCCATGGAAGCGCTCTCTTTGGCACGGATGCTTTCTGGGAATGAATCGATATTTCATGAGATGGACTCTCTCTTCTATCAATATTCAAACTTCCATTTCTCGTACCCACAGATCCTATCTATATAGCTCGTTCTGCTGAATATAGTGATCCATTTGCTGAATATGCTATTCCAGAAATGATTCTCAAACTCCGACAGGGGATAGGACGACTTATTCGATCTCCTCAAGATACTGGTGTTATTATTATATTTGATGATCGGTTGGTGACGACATCATGGGGGGCTCGTCTTACTGATGCTCTTCCAAATTGACTCAAGATACATCATGTTCCTTCTCGATCTTTTCTCGATCTCTATCGAGAGAAAAAATTATCAAAACAGAAAATAGAAATACCGCAATAGAAAATTACGGTATTTTTTAATGATGTGTGTTAGTATGGACGTGATTTAATCTTCTTTCTATTCTTATGGAGAATACAAATATTCCAAATCCCGTCCCACCACCATCGATTGGCATTGCATCGGATGAGAAAAATCCTTTTGCTGAGCTCTCTGAGGAACTCTCTCATGGAGCGGGTGCTATGCCGAAGGCACGTACAAACCGTATGGCTTTGATAGCTAATATTTCTCGTATCTTTGCAAGTCTTGCAGTTGTAGTCGTTGCACTACTTGCATTCGATGTGTTTGTTCGTTCGAGCTTGGTCACACCGAGTTTTATGCCATCGAGCCTTGCGAATTATATGGCACTTGGTGTTCATTGAGAATCTAATCCAGATAATCTGAGTATTATGTGACTCAAGGAAAAGTATGTAAATGATGTGAAAACATTACTCTCAGATTATGATGAGAAGATATCATGATTTGCTTACAAACGCGGATTAGTTGAGTTTTTTGATAAAAATCCGGACGTTGTTTTTATCAAATCAAATACACAAAATCGATACAATATTTTTGCGATGATTAAGGCATTTGAGGATTTGACAAAAGGGGGTAATCCACAAATCACTTATGACTGTAGGATTATAAGTATTTCTGATGATGGTAGTATAAAATGATCATGTGATATTAGTTCTCCGTATAAACTAACTCGTAGCGAAGATATTACATCACAATTTGTGAATTCTCGTGTTGCGACACTTGATTTCATTGATTCCCTATCATCTCCATCTTCTGTATTTCAGTTAAAAAATCCTCCAAAAAGTGTTCCTCTGGAGATAATGAAGGAAGGTGGAACTCAATCTCACCTCGATTTTGAATTGCAAGCACTTCCATTTCTTATGCCATAATTTATTCAAATATGAAAGAAATATCTCTCAAAAAAGTTCAAGCACAAACAATTGTTGTCTCATTTTTAGTGCTTGTTGTTCTCTCTGGTGTTCTCTATAGCTATATACTACCAAAGCGAGAAGCTCTCGCTCTTGAAATACAGTCAGCAAATGAGCTTAAAGATCGATTGGATAAGCTTGTTAACAATGGTCCTACGATAGATGATATCAAGAGATTTAAATCTCTTGCAAATCTTGATGCAAATGATCGAGCCCGTTTTGCATCTATTATTGTGAAACCAACGGAAATATCTGCATCGTATGATCAGTGGGTTTCAAGTGAAATGAGTCGTTATGAATCAGATGATATTCGTTCTGAGATTGCTCGTCGAGAAGAGCTTATCACTTCTATTATTCCAACTATTTCTTCTGTCTCATCGAGCGCTGGTGATATGACCCTTACTGATTATGTTCGTCTGATCGAGGTTCACTGGCTCTCAAAATATCGTCTTCATTCAACTTCAAATATTGGTTTTGATGGTATGCAAACGGTAAGCGCAACAGGTGCTATCAAAAATGCGGTTCTTCTTCCGGTGAATCTTGAGGTTCGTGGCTTGAGTAAGGATATTTATGATTTTGTAGAATTTATCAATACTGCTGGAACTCTCCCAGACATAACCTCGCCTACTGGATCATCAGCTCTTGAGACAAAAGCGCTTCTTTCGAGTCCTCTTGTACGTATTACAGGATTTGTTCCGAGTGAGATTCCTCGTGCAGATGATACGAGTGAGATCACTGCAACTCTCCAACTCTCTCTCTACCTTCGATCTCCAAACGTTACGCAATATAGTAACTTACTTGCCCTTCGCAAGGAATTATCAGATGATATTCATGCAAAGATCGCAACTGCTCTCGAACAATACAAAGGTGACACTGCAAAACTTGTTATGTTCAATGCTCTTGAGCGAGAACTTGCGTCAATCGATGGGCAAATTAAGAATATTTCCGTCCTTCCATCCAGTCTTGCAGAGACTTCACTTGATGTCCAAATTTCTGAAGTTTCTCGTGCACTCAATTCTCTCTCTCTTCGAGTTGAATCTGCTATTGATTCTGGTAAATAAAGTCACTTTGTATATTTTTTCTGTATTTTTGTTCTATGCTTTCCCATCCACTTCTCAAAGAACTCTCTGCTGAAATATACAAAGGAGAGAATACGCAACTCATCTGCAACCTTGTTATCAATGCCGCGGCAGTTATGAAAGCATCTGATATTCATGTTGAGCCGCTCTCTGGATTTGTCCGTATTCGTTATCGTATTGACTGAGTTCTCTATGAAGCGATCGAATACCAACAGTTTCTTCATTCTCAGATTGTTGCTCGCTATAAGATTCTTGCTAACCTCAAGATTGATGAATCACGCATGCCTCAAGACGGACGTATTTCTATAACACTTCCAGATAAATCACTCGATCTTCGTGTATCGACTCTTCCGACCGTGCATGGTGAGAAGATCGTAATGCGTATTGTGGATAAGAGTAAAAAAATTCCAAGTATCTCAGATCTGGGAATCGAAGGGAAAAATGGAAGATTACTACAAAAAGCGATAGGACTTCCAAATGGTATTATTCTCACCTCCTGACCAACTTGATCTGGTAAATCGACTACTCTCTATTCATGTCTCACATCACTCAATCATGAAGATGTTAATATCATGACGATCGAAGATCCAGTTGAGAACGTGATCGATGGGGTAAACCAATCTCAGATTTTCCCTGATATTGGATATACCTTTGCTGGCGCTCTTCGTACGGCACTTCGTCAAGATCCTGATATTATCATGGTGGGTGAGATTCGTGATCATGAGACGATCAATATTGCTATTGAAGCTGCGTTGACTGGGCATCTCGTACTTTCAACCATTCATACGAATTCTGCTGCTGAGACATTGACTCGTATTCTGAATATGGGAATACAACCTTTTCTTCTTCCTGCGGCGATCAATGCAATTATTGCACAGAGATTGGTACGTCGACTCTGTAAAAACTGTCGAAAGCCTATTAAGGCAGACGCGTTGGCAAAAAATATGCAAACTTCTCTCAGGAGAGCAATTGCTCGCACGGACAAGCAAGAACTAATTGATCGTATTTCTCCGGAAATACTTGCTCGATCTGAGTTCTACGAGGCTGTATGATGCGATCAATGTAATCATACCGGATATCTTGGACGAGTTGGTATCTATGAGATTCTTGAAATCACACTTCCGATCAAGGAGCTTATTCTCTCGGGCGCAAGTGCTACCATGATTAATGAACGTGCTATCGACGATGGTATGATCTCACTCGAACAGGATGGTATCATCAAAGCACTCCTTTGACATACTTCCCTTGAAGAAGTGTATGCTGCCGCGAAAGAAGGAAACTAATTTCTATTTTTATGCCAAATATTTCAAATACGCTCGATACATCATTAGACAAAGGGCTTATTATTATCGATCGAGATAAAAGTGGTGATACCCAGGCACCCCAAGAGCATGATTTTATCGATGTACTCAAAGCAATGCTCCCTCGGAATTCGCTTTTGAATGTCTCTCAGAAGGTCGCATTCTACCGCCTCCTTGCAACGATGGTGAATGCGGGCATTCCACTTATGCGATCTCTCTCTATTCTTGAAAAACAAGAGAAGAATAAAAAGGCAAAATTACTCATTGCATCAGTCCTTGGTTCTATTCGCCAAGGGCTACCATTTTCTGCAGCTCTCGGACTCTACCCACATACCTTCGGTGAGACGGAACTTGCTCTCATAGAATCTGGTGAGAAAACTGGTCGACTCAATGGAGCACTCCTTCAACTTGCTGATCAAGTCGAGAAGGTTGCATCGATTACTCGTAAAGTCAAATGAGCTCTGACATATCCACTCACGATTGTCGCAGTTATGTTTCTCGCTGTAGGTGTGCTCATGACGGTGGTTATCCCGAAGCTCATGACTCTTTTTGAAGGACAAGCACTCCCTGCGTCTACTCAGACTTTAATCAGTATTTCAGAATTTTTTCAGTCCTATTGGATTGCTATGATTTTGGCGGTGATTATTGGTATTGCGATGCTCAAAATTTATCACAATACTCGAAATGGTGCCTATATTCTTGATAGTATCATGCTTGAGATTCCACTCGGATTTGGAAAAATCATTCGCAAGGTTGCCCTTTCAAAATTCTGTCGTCTCTTTTCCAATCTTCTTGGATCGGGTGTTACCGTAGTTGAGTCACTCAAGATCTCTGCATTTGCAGTTGGTAATGAACGCTATAAACAGAGAATTCTCCTGATGGCTGAAGATGTGAAGCGCGGTATCAAGCTTGCTGATAGTGTTGCTGACGACCCTATGATTCCTGATATGCTTGCCTCTATGATACAGGTAGGTGAAGAGACTGCAGAGCTTGAGAAGGTTGTAGTAAAAATCGCTACTTTTTATGATGAAGAAGTTGATCTTCAGATTGCGGGCATCTCTAAGATCATTGAACCAATTATTCTCGTATTTATGGCGGTTGTGGTTGGTGGTGTAGCTCTGTCTGTACTTCAGCCTATTATGAACCTTTCTCAGAATATTGGAGGATAGGGAAAGCTATTTAAAAATAAAAAATTCCTCATTTTTGAGGAATTTTTTATTTTTAATAACGACCAGATGATACAACTGCTTTCGAAGTTGTACAGAAATCATTCTTACAAAGTTCGATGCGGTATTCGCTACCGATACGAGCCTCACTGAGGTAGTATTCTCCAGATTGATTTGATCCGCTGATGCGAGATGCTGCAATTTGGATACCATTCTCGAATATTTTCCATTCGTCTGCTTGTACAGACCCTGCATTGTTCCATACGAGTTTACCAGCTCGGCTATCTGTATTGTAGTTGATACGAAGAGTTGGTTCACTTGGGCGTTCAACTATGCTTGGAGAGTAGTACCCGTTATTATAACCGTTGTAGTTATTGTAACTGTTATAGTTACTTGGGATGCTCCAAGTTGGAGTTGAATAGCTGTATGAATTAATTGATGAAGAATTATTATAACTGTTGTTGGTATTGTTATACCAGTTCCAGTTATTCGAATTGTAGTTGTCATCACATTTTGTTGTAGTAGCTCCTGGAACACGTGTCCATACATTAGGACTTGTTTGCTTCCACTCGTCCTGACCTGTTACGGTGCGGCAACGATTGTAGTTATTATAACTTTGGTAGTAATCATTGAGATTATTATTCCAAGAGTTATTATTGTAGTTATTGCTATTGTTTCGATCAGAGAGATTTACAACCTTTTTTCCATTTAGATCATAGGTTTGCTTATCAGTCGATACAATATAGATAATAACAGATTGAGTTGTAGTCGGGGAGACTGAATTATTCGTTGTTGAAACATAGAATCCATAGCCATTTGGTGTATTTACCCAGATAGCGTTTGTTGGATAATTTGTTTGACCAGTTC
>ERZ724506.890-NODE-890-length-10513-cov-3.792790_pt1 | contig 10513 bp, 9 predicted proteins | sample MGYA00376039_ERZ724506 | MGnify/ENA primary metagenome ERZ724506 (study PRJEB28724, sample SAMN07190887) | wastewater metagenome | isolation source: effluent of sewage treatment plant in Hong Hong | place: USA: Christiansburg, Virginia | collected 2016-03-01 ... | reverse complement strand
AACTAACTGTCTGAGATGTTATGAGAGCATCCGAAAGTTTTAACGTAGATGTTGTGAGTGCCAGGAACTTTTTATTTGGCTTGAACAAAGAAATTAACTTCAGTGTCATCAACCTACTGCTCTTTTTATTATTACTCGATGTTTTATTTTTTCGCTTCATTCTTTTGTTTAATCTTATCTTTCTTCTGCTGTTTTTTTAGGAGTCGGTCTCTTTGGGCTTTTTATCTCTTTTCATCTACTGGTTAAAATTCAAATATATTATTCGCGAGGTCCTCCAAGTCATCAATTTTGGAACAAGACATTTCAACTATAATAATTATAATATTTTCTTTTATACTAATTAATAATTTAATCACTTCATTCGCAGGCCAATTTACGCTCGAAGGAGCTCACAGCAAATGCCACTCCTTGTAAAATTGTTAATGGATGCTTGACCTCCAAATTAAATATGTCCTTGGCTTTTTTCCCAAATATCAAATGCTCATTCTTCTTTGTTTCGCTATCAACCATTATACAGTTTTTAATGCTTGATAATGAAGCTGTCCCTCTCAAATTTAAAATAAATGATCCTATCTACGCATCCCACTTCGGAGTTTTACTCTCATAAGTATTTATTGAAATCTAATTTTTACAACTATTCTTTGTGTAGATTTACAAGATATTATTTGATGTGGGAATCGGATTCACTACTGAGTGCATCTTTATTTTTCTTGGTCCGTTGAAGCCTAAAATATTCATCTCATAAGTAATCGATATTGATTGGTATTTCTCATCCTTGTTCACTTTCTTGGCGTAACAATGAAATTCAGTCCCTAAAAAATTTGATTTCATTGTTGCAATGTGCAATGGTTATGATTTAGAAGTCTTAGGGATCATAAACTTATATGTTCCCCCAATATTCTTTGTAACTTTGAGAATTTGACACACTAACTCGCTATCATAAATGATATACTCAGAGCTTGCTAAATTTCTTTTGATAATAAGCGAAGTCTTGGCTTCAGGAGGGATAGGATAGAAAGATTAGAAATTTTAATCATTATTGATATATGAAAAGTGCTATCTCAATTTTCGAATGTTTAGATTTCTCACAATTTGGAAACATTATTAATCTTCAGACTCTTATTTGTTGAATTTAATTCCGTCTATTTCAGAATCAGAATCGGAATCAAACGTATTCAAAATGAATTTTTTATCTCTCTTTTTTTGTTATTATGATTCGACCAAAGGTTTAATATCTTATTTAGGTTCCAATTGACATGTGACTTACTCCTATGATGACGACCCAGAAAGTTAGACCTCAAACTTTGTTACTCTTTTTCTTTTTTCATCCATTTTATCGAATATCACTGAGTACTTATTCTATTAATTTTCTTTGGCCTTTACTTCCTCATCTAATTTAATATTTTCATCTATAACATCCATGTTAATTAGCTCATCTATTTTATTGCATTTTTGGATTTCTTCTGAATTTTAGCTCTCATCAGATAAATCTAGATTGAAAATTCTTTTTCTTTCCCCCAAATTTGGTTTTATGATGTCTTCTAACTTAGGATTCGAAACTACTTCGATCATTTTTACATTGTCATGCTCAATACTTTATATTTATTTTTAGTATTTGATTTACTCAGCGAAATTTTTGCAAACGCTTTATTTTCGTACAATTTTTTTTACAGAGACGACCTCTGGAATAATTTCAATTTCTTATAGTGGTTCATAACCTAAAATCTATAAATTCTTTGGCAATTATGAGTTCTGCATTGATGATAACTTATTTGTGAGATCATTGAGTGGAAGCTTTTCAACAATTTTTTCGCTCACTTTAGATTTGATTTTAGCAGGTAATACGTAGTCAAATTGGTCATCATTAATAAACTTGTTGGGAACGATCTTGAAAGTCGATTCTTTAAACATAATATTCTAATTCTATAATTGAAGATAATTAAAGAATACGAAATCTTGTAATTCAGCATCCCTAATTTAATTATATAAGAAAAAACATATAAGTCCATTTTTAACTATCAACTTGAGGAAGTAGTTGCCTTCCAGATAATCAGTCCGATGTTGATGGCGAAGAGCAAAATGGCTAAAATCCAAAGCATGCCTTTCATACAGAAATTTCTTCTTCGCATGATGTTGGTTTGCTTATCCGCTCTATTAACTCCTTTTTTTATTTCATTATTCTATTATACTAATCGTCATTACTTTATCTAAAGTGTTTTCCAAAACTCCCCTCTGTCGGTATAGTTATGTTTGGATATCATTAGTGACTCCTTCGGTTTAGTTGGCCACCTTTATCATATTCCTTAATGTTTAATTTTGATTTTGCATCTGAGCATTGATGTTTGCCATCTGCGTCTATGAAGGTCTCCGATTTGCCATTCCGATAATATAAATTCCTTTCAATCAACTTAAATAGTTTATAAAATAAATCACAACAATATCATATACTATTTCAATCATCACATTTTATAAGGTATTTAAATCATAGGCTTACTCAGTAATGGTCGATGGTCATTTTTTCTACACTTATTTTTTTATGCCATTTAGTATTTATTTCTCTTCTTCTTATAAAAGTGATAATTATGTGTTCAGTCTTTCTAATTTGGACATGCAGTCGATTATCTCTTTGTCCTTCTTATGTCTTTTTTAATGCTTATTTTCAGAAACTTTTATCCTCCTCATTGTCAATTCCTCGGCCTGCTTTTTCATTTTGTTCAGTGTTTAAACCACTTAATCATCCATATTATTTAAATTTATAATTATAAGCTAATATAGAAATCATTTATGTCCTCAGCGCTGGAACTATAAAAAAAGCTATAAATATTGCTGGATGAGGTCAAAGATATCTTCCATGCAACTTCCATCAATATATAAGCTCTTGGTGTCCAGATGTCTCATAAGAACACTCCAAAGTAATTGAGGGGAACTCTCGAGAGCTGTGGATCCAGCTTGGAAGAACTAAGGAAACTTCTTGATTAAAGATCAACGCTTAGGCTTAATTATTTAATTACTGAACAGATCAAATAATAAGAAGCAAAGGTCAGAAGATAAAGATTAGCGGAATACGAGGATAAAATTTTAGATCAGAGAAGACTAATATCTGATAAATAAGCATTTTATGAGAATTTGTTGAGGCCGAAGAAGAAAAGACCTCCACACATGACTTTATAATAATTTCAATAGGCTCGTCGAAGAGAAATCAGCGAGTAATAAAATAGAAAGTTCAATATGTTAAAGAATGAAGTAACAAGACTTGATTAATTTTATCAGTTAATAAAGAAATAAAATGATAAAATAGAATAAGCTCTCAATAACGAGCAGAGATTATAGTAGGAGTTGCAAAATCGCCATGATATTGCAGACGAAATAAAAAATAGTCAAGTTCTGTACAATAGCCTCAGTGATTCTTTAGGCTCTTCTGAAAAAACGACCATTTTGAACGATGTTTTAAAATCTATCCAGGATGTCAAAATAGAGAACGAAAATTTAATGAAATAATATTTAGAATAGAAGGAAATGTAACAATATCTACGATGGGAAAAACAAAAATTAGTGGAGCAGTATAACACAACAAAGCAGTAACTAAAAAAGTGCAGATAAGGGCACTTAAAAAAAAAGGCTCCAGTCATCCAGAGGCCAGTCTCTCGTTGATCTTCATACACTGAATATTCAATATTTTTCTTTTTATATAAAAATAAGTACCGCCAATAATAAGTGATTATATTTGTTATTCGACAATGAGAATACTAATTGAAGATCTCCCAGTCATATTTCCATATTCTCTAGTCTTTAATGAGCAAATCTAATATATGACCCTTCTCAAAAGAACTCTCGATTCGACTGGACATGCTCTATTAGAAATGCCTACAGGAACAGGCAAGACAATCTGTTTATTAGCGTTATTAACTTCCTATCTAACTCATCGTACCAAATATAAGAAAGTAATTAATCGCATATGAAGCTTATCTACTGCACAAGAACTGTCGCTGAAATGTAAAAAACTTTAAAATAAATAAAATCGCTGCTAAAAAAGAGAAGTCAATAATAACATAGCGAGAAGAAATTTTTTTGTTTAGGTTTAACAGCTAAGAAAAATTTATGTGTTCACAAAGATATTAAAGATTGGAGAAGCCATTCAAATGTTTAAACTTAATGCAAAAAGAGGACAGCCGAATGGGTCCGAAATCGGACAGACAGTGATGTATAATTATGCGAGTATTATGAAAATTTTAAGACTTTAAACGAAATATTTGAGAAAAAAGATGACCACCAAGTCTTCACGATGGAAGATTTAAGGCAATATGGAAGAGATAAAGTCCAATGTCCTTATTATTCTTCGAGGGAAGGATTAAAATTTGCCGATATTATTGTTTTCAATTACTTATATTTGATAGACCCTCAGATTTCTCCTAACTTCCTCAAAGAGTTATCAAAAGATACAATTGTTGTTTTTGATGAGGCTCACAACATTGATGATATTTGCATTTAGAGCTATACAGTGAAAGTGAATAGAAATGTCCTCACTAGTGCAGAGACTAATGTTCGCAGGCTCGAGAAACAATTATAAACTATCAAAGTTTCCGCAACCGAAAGGTTTGAAGCAGAAACACATAAAATGGTTGCAAAACTGAAAGAGAAAAACGAAATCTTTAAATCAGTGGACCCGAATGAAATAAAGGTAAACAATTTAGTACCTGAGAGCATCCTCAACAGCCAAATGTTTTTTAATTCGATTCGGCTCATCCTTCAGTTTTTAAAAAATAAGTTGAAGGAACAAATCGTTCGATACTATGACAATCCAGAGTTTAGAAATGAAATAAGAGTTAATACCAACTTAGAAGATGCCTTTTTTAAACTCGCTGGGTAAAAACTATCAAATATCCTCAACATACTTCAAGTTACTGATGTCTAATAAGTCAAATCTCTGAGTTTAATTACCTTCTTTTGTGAGCTAATTTTCTTACATCAGGATGGGTTTAAGATTGTCCATCAGCCTCACCCAATGGATGGAAATATTGCTGATCCTCTGATCACTTTGTCTTGCCTAGATTGCTCACTCTCAATGAAGCCTATTTGGAAATCTTTTCCCTCAGTAATTTTGACTTCTGGAACTATTAGTCCAATAGATCTGTATCCTAAAATATTAGATTTTCAGCCTGTCATAGCAAAATCAATTGACATTTAAATAGGGCGTAACCCTATTCAGCCTATGATTTTAGCTACGACTTGGGATCAAGAACCTCTCAGCTCAGAATATAACTTGAGAAGTGATAAAAACGTATCGAAAAACTATGGAACTTTGCTAATAACTCTTGCTTCATTGGTCCCTGATGGAATATTATGTTTTTTTCCTTCATATATGTACATGGAACATTTATTAAAATAATGGTACGATACAGGGATTGTCGCAGAAATAATGAAACATCGAAGTTTATTCATTTAAAAGAAAGACACCATTTAAACTGAAGATAACATAGCCAAATTTCGAAAGGCTTGCGATATTGGAAGAGGAGCTATATTTTTAGCCATTGCAAGAGGAAAAATAGCTTAAGGTGTCGATTTTTAATAGCACTATGGCAGATGCGTGGTTATGATAGGTTTTCCTGTCCAAAATTCACTCGACCCAGTGCTACTATAGAGAATTAAATTTATGATTAGTCGAAAACAAATAAAAGATAAAAATTAGTTCTTTGAGTTTGACACAATGAGACAGTGTTCTCAATGCTTAGGAAGAGTAATGAGAAGAAAAACTGATTATGGTCTCATGATTTTAGCAGATTCAAGGTTTAAAAAAGCCAGTCGTTATGAAAAACTTCCGAAATGGATCAAAAAGTGTTTAACAGACCATCATATAGATATGACCTTTGAAATGGCATTTTCTTAATGCTCAAACTTCTTTCGAGAAATGGGGAGAAAATTCCAATTAAGTTCAAAACATTATAAAACAAGTGAAGATTTTAATAATTTATGATATTTATATTTTATTGGTCATATTGATTAAAAATATTATTTAGGTGATTGAGATTGGCAAATTGTTAATCTTACTCAAAGTAAAATTATCTAATTATATCAATGAAAAAAAAATAGTCAAAGAAGATTTTATTGGATTCAGAATTATTTAAGAAGACCTTTTCGTAATCTTGTGATACAAAAATGAAAAGATATTCAAAGCCGTTTCTTGAACTTATGGAGAAAGCTATTCACAGATTGAAAGCGAAATAAAGCAAAGAAAAACAAAAGCTCTCTTTTAATTCAAAAAGTTATGAAACATTTGTACAGGGTCTTTTTCCGACTCATCAAAAAAAGATGTCTTATAATAAACACAGAAATTTTCAGAAGTCATAATTAAATGTAAATAAAGATCTTTATTCTCTCGAGAAAAGGTAGAGCATTTCGATCAAGAATGAAGAAAATTAAAAACTGAGAGAGAGTACTTTCACAGTGAAGCAAGCTCCAGGAAAACAAAATTGCTTTCATATAAAGCAGCGCAAAATATTCCAAGTGTACAAAAACATAAATGAAAAAAAGGTAAAAAATATGGCAAAATTATCCGAACAAGAGTTTGAATTATATTAGTAGGGCAACATGAACTCAAAGTCAATGAACTACAAGAGATGGAAATAAATGGATGAGCATATCTAGCCCTGGGCAATAAAATAAGACTACTAATTTAATAATAGATATTAATTTTGATATTTTCCATTCGTTCTAACTTTATTTAAGTTTTTATGGCCAAATGAGTTAATGATGCTGATAATAATGTATTGAATTATAAGTTCGGAATTAAAAATAAAAAGGGTTCGTTAATAATGAACATCCTCTCCAACATGGACTAAATTGCTGATATAATAATTCGACCCAATCGCTATCTGTACAAACCTGTGGATCTGGGGCCCAAGGTTATAACCATTTCCGGCAAAACTATTTATCATCATGATTTCGAAGTAAAAAACAATCGAGGGCTTCTTTTGAAGGCTAGCTTATATACCGATCAGGAGGACATCAAGGACATAAAAACAGTCCTTATCTACCTGCACTGCAACTCTGGCTGTCGAATAGAAGGTAACTTTCTGCTAATTTAGGATTGGCATATATGAAATTGGCATTAAACAATTAATTTTCTTATGTCATATTTGATTTTGCGGGCTCAGGCCTGTCCGAGGGCAAGTATGTATCCTTAGGTAAAAAAGTTCTAAATATAGGTTATTATGAGGCTGAAGATATAAAATCAGTGATTAAACACTTAAAAAAAAGAATAAATTAGCACATTAAGCTGGTATTATGGGGTCGTTCAATGGGAGCAGTCGCAACTCTACGTTACTTACTTTTAAACAATACCCAAAAGTCAGTCCTAGCTGCAGTTCTTGACAGTCCTTTTCAATCTTTAAAATAACTTTTTTTAGAAATCGGAAGGCAAAAGACAAATCTGCCAAAAATAGTGTTAGAGGTGGCCCTGAAGTATTTAAAGCCCACAGTTCAAAATAAAGCTAACTTTGATATAGATTAAGTTAACTTAATCGGACTTGACAAAATTGATAACTGTCCTGCTGTGTTTATTGCTTCAAAGAAAGACTCGCTCATCCCTTTTGTGCAAATGGATAACATATTTAAGTAATATAAAAGCCAAAAATAAATGTTGTTTGTCGAAGAGAGTCATAATTAGCCCAGAAATGCCAATGTAATCAAATAAGTATTCTCTACAATTAAAAAATTCATGAATAGAATCGATGCATAATAAATCCTATTTCGCTCTGAAGTCCCATACAAAGATCAGAGCCGAAAAAAGCTTCAACTAACAATAAAATCATTTTCTCAGAAAGATCTTTTGCTGTTAAACAAATCTTCTGAAACTCCCAGAGTTTTGAAAGGAGGGATAAATGAGATATCATTTCCCCATTTAGAGAAAAGATAAATATCGTGCTTATTTGAGAAGATTAGAAGGTCCAAGAACACACTGTCCCAGGACATAGTTTGTTAGTAGACGTAGACATTAAACACATCTTCATTAATTCGAAACAAGAAAAGATAGGTAGGGATTCGTAAATTCTTCAAAGACGAAAATGAAATATAGATTCCAAAAAATAATGTAGTTAAATTTAAATCCTTAAAAGAATATAATGGGAGCAGCGGAAATATAAAATATCAAGAGCGAAAGACAATGCAGCACATCGCAAATAAGAAACCCCCATACATAGACAACAACAAACTGTATGAGTTTAGGAGTAGCCTATAATCAAAGTATCGATCTGAGTTTAGAATTTGAATTTTTGAATTAATTTTATTTCTCACCTCTTCAATATTTTTCATAACGCATTTATTCTGCCAAGCTTCCAGTTATAATAACATATAAAATTCATAAAAATATCTGTCATGACATAGAAATGCTATCGTGTATAATTCACAGCTCATCTTCACAAGCTAACACTCGCTCTCAAAATGCAATGCCAAATATAAATTCTATGGAAGAGAGGTACAAGAGATAATAATGTAGGAGAAAAATCAGCATCTTCAGATAAAGTACCATTGATCAATGGTGAAGTAAATTTTGATAAAAAGATATCTATTCCCTGTAACATGAAATTTAATACAAAAACGAAAGTATTTCAAGAAAAAATAGTAAATATTCTGTGATCTAGACCAAATTTTATATAATAATCACCAGTTAAAAAGGAGTTAAGCAAGCGGGCGAAATTTCATTCGATGTAGGGCAATATGTCAATTAAACTCAACTTAGTAAAAAGGACTATGATGAGAAATTGACAGGATGTCCAGATAAAAATGCAAAACTGACGTACACTATATCAGGAGTGATGAAGGAATAGATAAGTCCAGATATCGTAAGTCAACCTTCTGTCATGGGTCCTGAAAAAAAAACTGATAAGGAATAGGAAAAGATTGCGATGAAAAAAAAACCTTAAACTTATAACAACTTCGCATAAGTTCCAACACAGGACAAACCCAAGGCTGAGAAAAAGGATGAGAGATTAAGACAAATAGAGGATTAAAATAGGAAAATGAGAGAATAATTAAAAGCATCAGAGAAGTTAAGACAATAGAACGAAGAGTTGAGAAGAAAAATAAAAGCAGAAGAATTCAAAAAAGCATCAGTAATTAATAATTAATCTAGGAAGTGAAGGAAAAAATGTAGAAATATAAGAAAGAAATAGAGAAAATGAAATCAGAAATAAGGGCAAACAAAAAAATAGAAGATGAAACATTAAACATAGAGAAAGATATATTCAAATGCAAAGTGAAAATTATGAAGGCTTTTAACTACGCCCGCGAGTTTGGCGGTGAGCGCCTTGTTGATGTTCTTCATCAAAACTGTGGATATACTGAAAAGTGAACTGTTTAATATTTATTTTAATTTACTACTATATTATTGCATTGAGTTTTTACATAAAATTATTTGTAAATATTCAGTAAGGCTTGAATTTCTTGTGCTTGTTGAATGAGGAGGCAGGCTTTTCTATCATATAACCATTTTGATTTAAGTTATTTACTTCATTTTCTTCTTTCATTTAGTTTTTTTTACTCCATAGTTTCTTTGTTTATTTTACTAACTCTTTCATTTCTACCTCTTCAGTATGACTATCTGGCTTACGCGAGCTACTAAAACTGTTCTGATATACTCCTCCCTTTTAATCTGTATAGAGCCCAATATATTTTGATTCTTTTGAGTAGATGATATCAAAAAGTTAAATATCTTCAGCATTATTTAAGTACCCTATGCACTTTTCTTCGTTGTTTTTATCATTGAACTGACCACTCCAATGCTCGACGACTTTCTCCTCCGGGCACCAGGAAAAGTACTCATATATTTAGCTATTTGACCCAGGTTTAAAATGAGACCATACAATGTGCCTTGGGTTTTAATTTGTGTTGGGTGATATTTTGCCAAATGAATCACCATTTTGAATCTTATATAAGTTATGATCAAGAGTTCGGACAAGTATCCTGCCTTAACTGCTCGTGGAGAAATTAGCTGGACTTTCTAGGATTTTAAAGCACCAGCTAAAAGCTTATTATTAATCTTGTTCAGTTAAATCGAACATGTTGATCATCCCATCAAGAGAGCACCCTAAGAGATTGGTTCCAACTGTATCTTCAAACTTTATGTAGGTTATTTCTCCATTAAAGCTTTCTCTAAACTATGATCTCTGCTTCATTTTTCTCAAATCCCAAAACAATATATTTGTGTTTGTGGATGCAGCCATGATATGCTCGGACTTATCTACTGCTGTGAATCTGCTCGGGATTTCTAAATAGTTTCATTATTACTTTGAAATGTATGAACCAGTGACCAATCTCGGACATCGTGCAATTTTATAAGATTATCAGACCCTCCGGTCATTAAAATGTTATCCTTGAAACGCATGCAGCCGATGCGACCCATGTGCACCTGACTACTCTCGTAAGTTTTTTTATTTTTTTCGAGATCAATGAGACAGAAATTACTTTTGGAAAGGGCGTAAAAAATATGGGGAGAATTAGGTATAATTTCCGAGATCAC
>ERZ724506.889-NODE-889-length-10516-cov-4.113182_pt1 | contig 10516 bp, 7 predicted proteins | sample MGYA00376039_ERZ724506 | MGnify/ENA primary metagenome ERZ724506 (study PRJEB28724, sample SAMN07190887) | wastewater metagenome | isolation source: effluent of sewage treatment plant in Hong Hong | place: USA: Christiansburg, Virginia | collected 2016-03-01 ... | reverse complement strand
AAAGGAGAATTTTCATCAGGGAATTAGCCTCCACCTTGACCAATAGGGGCTAAGTTTTCCCAATAGATCGAATGATTAACATGACCTCCTAAATTAAACTTGATGGTCTGGGCGAGAGTTACCATCTTATTATATTCATAATTAGCCTTAGCCTCTAAAATAAGTGATGAGATACCTTAAAATTGCTCCAGTGCTGCATTGAGATTGTTGACATAAGCTTGATGATGCTTTTTGTGATGAATCTCAAGAAGTTTGCTACTCAAAACTGGTTATAGAGCTGAGTAGCTGTATTTTAGTTCAGGCAGAGTTACTTTGGCAAGTGCTTTAGTGTCTGCAAATCTTCTGAATATTTTTGAAGCCACAGTGGTCAACATAATACAATAATATAATTTTTATCAATATCTAATAATCTATCTTAAATTTAATTTTAAAATTTGTTTTATTTTCAGCTTTTTACCATCACTATATTTATCAAAAGTGGATTGGCTTTCCATAAGCTGCCATACAAGCTTCTTTGAATGCTTCTGAGAGGGTGGGATGAGCGTGGCAGGTTCTAGCCAAATCTTATGAACTAGCCCCATACTAAATTCCAATCACTGCTTCTGAGATCATTTCTCCAGCTCCAGGACCAATAATATGTGCTCCTAAAATTCTATCAGTCTTTTTGTCTGATAAAATTTTCACCATACCATCAGTATTTGAGATAGCTTTAGCTCTTGAGTTTGCCAAAAAAGGGAAGACACCTTTTGTGTATTCAATTCCTGAATATTTTAATATTTACCTTTTTTCTTTAACTATTACTCAGTTTGTCCAACTGCTGCAACTTCAGGGTAAGTATAGATCACAGAGGGGATTGCGTTGTAGTTCATGTGGCTGGGCTTCCCGGCGATTGTTTCAGCAACAAATATACCTTATTATTAGGCTTTGTGTGCAAGCATAGGACCTCTAACAACATCTCCAATTGCCCAAATGTTTGCTACATTGGTTTTTAAATGATCGTCAACAATGACTCTACCCTTGTCATCAGCTTTTACACCAGCTTTTTCGAGATTGAGCCCAAAAGTGTGAGGTTTTCGGCCTGTTGAAATTAAGATATGGTCTGCTTTCAATGTTCTTTTTTATCCTCCCTTAACTGGCTCTATAGTTATTTCTCCATGATCTCCATTATTTTTTCCTGAAAGAACCTTATGGCCTGTCAAGATTGTGATGCCCTGCTTAGTTAATATTTTATGGAAGCTTTTAGCGATTTATGAATCAAGGAAGGGACAAATCTCGTCAAAATATTCAATAACAGTAACTTTTGTTCCTAATCTTTCATAAACAGATCCCAACTCAAGACCAATAACTCCTCCTCCGACGACAATGAGTTATTTAGGAATCTTGGGTAAAGAGAGAGCACCTGTTGAGCTGACAATTATTTTTTAGTCAAAAGGTAATCCAGGGAATGCATTGGGCTCGCTGCCAGTGGCAATGATGGTTTTATTTGCTTGAATTGTCTATAAACTGCCTTCACTAGAGGTAACTTTACTAAAATAATGATAAAGATTACATTGTTGTTGCATCAACAAACTATCCAGCTCCTTTTAAATAAGTGACTTTGTTCTTTTTGAATAGTCCTTCAATTCCTTTTGTTAATGATGTGACTATAGATTATTTATTTTTTTGAGTTTGACCCCAATTTACATTCAACCCTCCCACTTAAATTCCCATCGCTTTAAAATCATGGTTAGCTTAATGAACCTTATGGGAGATATTCAACAATGCTTTTGAGGGAATACATCCGACATTTAGACAAGTTCCTCCTAAGCTTCCTCTCTTTTAGATACAGACAGTATTCAAGCCAAGTTGAGCAGCCTTGATAGCAGCTACGTAACCTAATTGTAACAAAGAGAGATACCTCCAGGTCCACCTCCAATGACAGCCACGTCGAAGGCTTTAGTCGAGAATCTAAAAACTGGACTTCTTGATGATAATAACCTGAACATTATTTTTATATATTAACTTGAATTAAATAATTAATGATTTTATTTCTAGAATCACAAATTTATCATCATTCGATGCGTCAGAATTTTTATTATAATAAGATTGCCTCTGTTTAAATATATATTTCTTAATCATAAAGAATTATTATATAAATGATATAGACGCAAATTTGCCCGAACTGCTACAGCTAGATTCCCTCAGAAGATTTTAGGGATCATTCTTAATCATGCAGTCAAAATTAATCTATTAGGCCTAGATTTATGGTTTCTATGAAATCAAAATAAAAAAGAATATACTTGAATGTATAATTGATGAAGCCGTACTTCGTAATAAAAAAATTCAGGAACACTATCTTTTAAAAAGTGGAGAACATTATCCAGGCACAGTTTGAAGATGTAATCAAACAATTTAAAGTGGTCTTAACTCCTTAATAGGCATATTTGTTAATTCTCTCATAAAATTAATCTTAGTATGTGTTAAATCACTTATAAACATTGATAGAAAATTAAATAAATGGGTATGAGGTCGTTCACTTCAAAATTGAAGAAACCTACTCAAAGGTGTTATTTAATCTTGAGGATTAATTTATTTTTGAGTAAAAAGACTCTGAGATCTATTTCATTGAAAAGAAAAATGTCATCCTTGAGAAAATAGTTCAATTTTTCTCAGCTGTTTTATCACTCCAGAAGGTTGCCAAGAAATTTGACTTAGCTTCCTAGATTTTAGAAGTTGAGGAAGATAAAGAAAAGTAAGTCAAATAATTAATGAATTTCATTTATGGATTTATTGCTCAAAAAGAGCACTTAACCATTAAAACGAAGAAAACATAAAAGAAATGCTTTATCTTCATTTCAGGACTTTAATAATCAGTGAGAAGTTGTAAATAATACCTCCAAGATTCGTTCTCAGGTGTCGACTCCATGGAGTCAGTCAGATATAAAATAAGTGAAGAAGAATATAAAATCATTAAAAGGTAAAAGATCTTGTAAAAGTTCAAATAAGAAATTGGACTAAAGTACGAGATAAAAAATTTCGTAATTTCAAAAACATTTCATGTAAAAAAAAACTCTTCCATCTACTTATTATGCAATAGAAATTTATTTACCATCCCAAAAAGTTCAGTAATCATTCTACCTCAATCTTTAATGAAAGAAGTAAAATAAGCTCAATAATCAATGAATAGTTTGAAATAGTATATTTTTTTCTCCCCTTAATAGGACAAATAAGTATAAGAAGCTATTTAATAATTCATTTAATTTTACATATAGAAACAGGGATAGATAGGGGTCATACTGCCTGACTCGAACAAGCAAAAATTTATTTAGAGAATTATCAACATTTTGAAAACTCAGCATAAAAATATCACCATTTATCTGCTTGAAAGATCTAATGAAAAATTAGCAGTTGAAGCATTAAAATAGTCAGTATCATAAAGAGTATGGTATACCTACATAAAATAATAGAAGGTCTACTATCCTGAAAAAGTTTGTGAAAAAATAGAGGAAGCTCTATCAAATAAATTAGAGTTGGTCGAAATTACCCATGAAGATTTGGATATAAAGACAAAGAATCACATATACAATCCTTAATATGGAGTGATTATTCATCAAAAATCAAAGAATGAAACAAATGTTGATGATCAAGGTCATAGTTTAGTAGCGTTTTTAGCATAGGGATGTTACACTATTAAAAAAAACAATAAGGATAAATAAGTCACATTTGGTGTTTATCAATTAGATTTAAAGAGGAATTTGCAATTGAGTATTCTATCAGGAACAAAGAGAAAAATTAATTTTTAGTAAAAAAGAGAAAAAAGTAACAAAATCTAAGATTAAAAAACAGAAATAGAGATGATATTAAAATATCCTGATCTTGAAACAATAGGACAAATATGGATTGAAATTCAAAAAACTGTGGGAAATCAAAAAATACATAAAACAATTTCGATTTAAGGAATACAGAAATAAAAGTTATCCCATATTGAGAATTGGTGCAAACTAAATAAAATAGAAATTATGATCAATGACAAATAACTTCAAGTGAACAGCTTTTATTAATCTGCTATTCTTGATCTAGAGAAATTGATTTAATTGCACAAAAAGAAACTGATATCAGGGGACATTTAGTACCCGCCTTTTTGGCAATACCAAGATGAAGAGTTACAGCTCTACAACATTGTCGAGGGTTCTTAATAATTTAAAATTGTGCAGAATAATTTTAAAGTGGGAAAAATAAAAAAACTTTAAAGAATTCAAAATAAATTACTCTTTGATAAGTACAGTTTAGAAAAGAAATTTTTGGAGGAACAGAACGGATAAAAAATAAGGTAGATAATGATGTATCACGGAACTAGAGGAAATTAACCTAGCAAAATATACGCAGACAGAGAAGAATCATTCAACATCAACTATGCGAACATGGGGAGCTTTGGGAAGGGCATATACTTTGCGAAAAATAGTGAATACTCCAACAACTATTGCTTTATGTCAAAAGGAGGAAAGCAAATGTTCTACTGTTTAGTTTTAGCAGGACATTCCGAGGTCTATAATCGGAGCCAGCAACTGGACACGAATTTCAGAGATCCTGTGAAGAAGATTAGATATGAATCTGTAACAGATCATGCTCATTAGACGATCATTGTTGTGTTCAAAAATAGAAGGGCCTATCCCCTTTATCTGATTACATACTGATAAATAGACTTATTTATTTATTTAATTCTTATCAGCTTGTCAATATATTGATGAGATCGTTTACGAATTTTAGGTTCTCCTCAGTTGATTTTACATTATGAGGTGGGAAGTGCACAAACAAACTTGTGCAAAAGTCTCCACATAACCTTAAAAGGCTTGTAAAGTAAATATAGTTGCAGAGATATCTTCCTGGATCATTACTTACATTGACTGGGTAGCCTCGCTTTTTCAACTATGCAGCCACATCATTCAAATTAATCTTTGTCTTTAATGGCTCGTCTAATTTCATTTATTGTTTTATCTTTTCCTTCTGGCATACGTATCCATTATTGTCTGGGATTCTAAAATCTTTGTTGTTATAACCACACAGCTCCAACTGATAAGATTTTTATGGACCCACACCCAAGTGTAAATTTAGAATTCGGCCTTAGTTGGGAGAACAACTGATTGACAAATAATGAATATATGAGTCTACTGCTTTGACAGTGACATCGAGTTTTTGGATACGTCTCATTTTAGAGTGAGGCTTTTTCTTATACTAATTGATTATCAGTTCAGTAGGATTGACTTAAACTCCTCCGAAGGCTTGAAATCCTGTGATATTAACAACTTGAAACATTTTAAATAATGGTAAAATAAATATATCGATAATAAAGGGTGTATAAAATAAAGTGTTCAATCATCATCTGAAGAAGATTATTTATCTGATTATAATTAAAGCTTGACTGTCATTTCGTAACGGCAGTGGTTATGGAAGAGATGTCTGTCTAAAAAGTTCTTATATCCAGACTTTTTTATTTTTTCAAATTTTTCTAATCGTTCATAAATTTGCTTATATGCCTCAGGAAATGTTTTTTTGTCCACATTTCTATCCACTCTCTCATAGAAATCTATGTTTTTGTCCTGATTCACTACATGATATAAGTGCTTAGGATGACCAATTTTCATGATGACCTTCACAACGTACAGCTTTGACACAATTGTATCGCCCTTATCATTCTTGTAGGTCATATTGGTTAAGGTCTAAAGATTGACAACAGGCATGAATTCCATTTTAACATAGTTATTAATAACAAACTCTTTCGCATTACTGTTCGTTCTTTACTTAGTGCTATCCTCAATCTTGAATTAATCGTGTTGAGGAAATATATTCGCCACAATATCAGTGATGAACATCTGAATTTATTTTATATTTGTGTTCGTTAACTGAATCCCTATTACTTCGTTCTTTTTGTCCTTGTTTTCCAATACTCCTATGTAGATAATTCCTCCCTTCGAATTCATGAAACCTATGATTGTTTTTGTTACGTGATTTTTAATACTTATGTTAGTAATAGGCCACGTGTACCTTTTAAACTATTGCGAAGCTCCTTCACTGGAATTAATTTGTTCTTTGTCAAAGAATATTGGCTTGCAGCATATCAGGGTAGGGTTGGTTTTCTTACGGATATTATCAAGAACAAGTCGTAAATAGTTACTGCTGTGCTAGAAGAATGCTTCAGCGTTTGTTTATGTTTAGTGCTTGGTTGCTTCTTTTTCTCTCTTGACATAAAAAGCTAAATGAACAGCTTACTTTAATTATTTAGAGTCCTTGCTTTATTTCATAAGCTTTAAAATGGCATTGAGCAAGACCTTTATTCCTTATTCCTTAGGTTTATTTTTTTATTATTACTCCATTTCCTTTTTCGCCAGTTGCATTGCTGATTCATAATCGCCCTTATTTTACTTGATTTGATAGATAATTTTTCTATTCTTTTACTTTTCCAATTAAAAAAATTTATCATTATAATTTTCGCACACTGCGACGATATACTGAATAGCTTTTTTTAGACCTTCATTCATGTTCTAGAATTTGAGCTGAAGGAAAAATTCATTGTAAATGAGGAACAATGCATAGGAAATGGTATAGATTTTTAGTCTAGTTTTTATAAATTAAAGTGATTTGGCTAGCTGGTCAGGGCCTAACTCCCCTATCTTCCTAATTGTTTCTTGCTATTTTTTTATAATTTCCTCAGAAAATTTTGAATTCGCTTGCATCAACTGGGTTAATAAATGTTATAAGTTGGACCGGAAAATTATATAGGATACTTATAATAATAAATATAATAATAGATAATGAAAGATTCAAATTAAGGAAAGTCAAAAACAATTGCCGGCAAGTATGTTATCCTACTAAATTACCAGCTGGGTAAAGGTTCCTTTGCCACAACCTATCGTTGCAAACTTAAGAATGATCCTGCACATTTATTAGCTTGCAAAATCATGAATAAAAAATAAACTTAAAACCTCATAAACGATTTAGATTATTTAATCAAAAGAGTCAAAGAAGAAGTCAACGCTTGGAAGGAGTTAAATCATCCTAACATCGTCAAGTTTGAAGGTTGCGAATAGACCATTAATAACATTTATTTCTTCTTAGAACTCTGTCCTGATGGCAATCTAGGCTAGTACATCCATAAAGCTCACTACACATCCAATATTGAGTTCAAAATTTTGTTCACCAAAGAGCTGGCAGAGGCTGTAGCCTATCTTTAGTCCAAAAATATCGTCCATCGAGATATCAAGCCTGAAAATATTTACCTTAAGGATAACCATGTTAAGTTAGGGGATTTCGGACTTGCTAGGGCTATTAACATTGATGACAAGCAGCACTTATAATCTTTTTTCACATTCGCAGGTACTTTGCATTACATGGCGCCATAAATAATTCGTAGATAAAAAAATCCCTACAAATGCGATGTTTGGAGCGTTGGGGTTACTATTTTTAATATGTTCACGAGTTAGTTGCCTTTCGGGATGACATACAAAGACCTATCTTAAAAGGTGGTTCTAGATAAAATATAATTGAATAAATAAGAATATAAGCACCCGATCTTCGAGAAGAATCAGAAAATAGTGAGGATACTAGAGAAAATGCTGAACCCAAACCCAGCAGAACGTCCGAAAATGAACTAAATTCTTTCCTAAATAAAATAACTATGAGAATAATTCTTGGAGAATATCTAAGATGATTCACTGTATCAAATTTGCTCAAACTTCATTAAAAAAATAAATATAGATCACTTTTTACTAAGTCTCAAATTAATTTGATTGATTGAAAGATTGGCCCTCGTTAATGATTTAGGCCTTTACTTACTCTGTTATTTTTTCATGCTTAGAGATTGAGTTCGACGTCCTATATTTCCTGTCTTACAGTTGCGGATAAACATTTTGATGTCCTTGCATCCTCTGGTGAATGGGTCATTTATGACAATGCCGAAATATTTTTCCAGCATCAATCTCCGCTCTTATATCATTTTCGGGTTTTTATTCGTTTTCTTCCAGAGGTGAGTTTTAGGAAATTCAGGAAGCTCTATCTTGATAAAAATTATTGTACTTTCAGCTTCTGGAGATTTTCGTGGATTAGTTTAAACTCATTAAATCGATATGCGCATAGATACTTCTTGCCTTGCACTAGATCTTTGAGACTTATCTCATAGAAAACTGATTCACCTTGGTGATAGTAACTCGGGATTGTTAGTTCGTAGAAGCGATCATTTTTAGTGAAGTCAAACTCTTTGTTTTTGTCCATTATAATCTTATGTTTATATCCAGATATTAAAAAGGAGATTAAAATTACAAGGAGAACAAAAGTTTATGGCCAAAATAAATGTAATTTGTCAATCGGCTCCATTTCTTTCGGTTTCATCAGAAAATAACAATGATATTATGACTTTTTTGAATAAAAATTGTGCACTTTGATATTTTTGCTTTTAGTCATCAAAATAAGTTAGATTATTTATATTTTAGGAAATTTAGATTATATGTTTATTATAATTAGCAAAAGAATTTATGGCCAACAGAGTACAATACTAAAACTCAAATGATATCGGAGTGTTCTCTAAGCTCACCAATGGGTATTGCTTAGTCGCTTCAGGCGGATCCTATAACTTTTACAGTGTCTTTGAGAGCTAGTTAGGCTCATTTATTCCAGTCATACAAACAACAATAGGAGGAACTAGAATTGTGGGAAGAACTACAGCTGGAAATAAAAAGGGATTGATAGTTCCCAACAACACAACTGATAACGAACTTAGAAACATCAGAAATAGTCTTTCAGAGAACATCAAAGTAGTCAGAGTCGAATAGAAGCTTTCTGCTCTCGGCAACTGTATTGCTTGCAATGATTATGTTGCTTTGATCCATCCAGACCTCGACAAGGAGACAGAGGAGATCATTGCTGATACTTTAGGTGTAGAAGTCTTTAGAAATTCTATTGCGAACAACATGCTAGTTGGAACTTATTGTGTGTTGTCAAATAAAGGAGGGTTAGTCCACCCTCAAACAACTGTGGAACAGCTTGACGAATTATCAAATCTTTTGCAAGTGCCCTTGTGCGCAGGAACAATAAATAGAGGGTCGGATGTGATTGGAGCAGGGTTAGTGGTGAATGACTGGGCAGCATTTTGTGGATTGGAGTCAACAGCTACCGAGATTCAAGTTGTGGAGAGTATCTTCAAGCTTCAGAATAATAATCAAATGTAGTAGGAAGCATGAGCGATCTGATTGATATTATTTGATTATATGGGCAAATACTAACTAATGAAGTTATAAACTATTATATTTTAATTTTCATATTATTTAAATTTGTGATTCAGATCCAATTTAAGATATGACAGACATTTAAATACCAAAAAAGTAACTCTCTCTTCATCTAGGCCCGAAATTGCTTATAGAGTCTAACTTGAAAAAAGAATTTAAATCAACAAGTCTTTCAGTGAGAGGAGAAATCAAGCTGTCGCAATGAGAATCCTCAGCTATGGGCTTTTTGGGCAGAAAAGATATCAGAATCTTTACCTCACTTGCTCTCTCAATTGTTTCCACCTTGCTCTCAAGATTGCCAATAATATTCATCAAAGAGTAGCGGGTCTTGCCATGATTATAAAATTTGAGATTGTTCAAGTTTTGGAGTACTTTTCCAAGCCTGTTAACGATAAATATTTTGAAGAAAAGAAATACTCAAAGATTATCATTAAATTAACAAGAAACCCAACCGAAGAAGATAGAAAGTAACCTGGTTTTAATAATGGACTTTCCAAAGAACAAGTTGAAGAGCCATTATAAGAGTAATTTTTTCCTTAAATTCAGAGTCATTACAAGAAAAGCTCGAGAGACCAGAAGAGGAGATAATCGAAGAGATAATAGAAGGGATGACAGGACGAGGCAAAGAGGCTAAAGGAGATAAGATTAAAGAGATAGAAGAGATAGGAGAGATAATAATAGAAGAGATAAAAATGAAGAGCGTAGACAATAAACTACTACCAGACGTTATCGAGAAAGTAAATATAAAATAAATTAGCAACCAATGAGAGAGTGAAATAAAGATAAACTTAAGAATATAGAAGAGGATAAAGAAAAACTAGAGGAAACCAAAGAGGAGCTAACAATTCCAGAAGAGAGTAAAATCAAACAAAAGAATATCGAGAGAAAGATGAAAAAGATCAGAGAAAAGATCACAAGGACAGAGAAAGAGAAAATAAAGATAGACGTGACAGGAGAGAATAAAATAACACGAGAGACACCAAAGACACTCGAGAGAACCGTGAAACCAGAGATAAACGAGATGAGAAGGATCGAAGAGATAGAAAGCCAAGAAGAGGAAGATACGATGATGAAGATGATTGATGAATTAGAAAATTGGAAATAGCATTATTTATATATAAATAGAATGATATTTAATAATAAATTTAGTAATAATTTAATGCAGTTATCAAGTCCTCATTAGCTTACAGATTGCATCTCAGCAAAATAATTGCACCAAGCTCTAACAACACTCCAACAAATGAGCACAGATGTCGTTACAA
>ERZ724506.888-NODE-888-length-10517-cov-4.799751_pt1 | contig 10517 bp, 6 predicted proteins | sample MGYA00376039_ERZ724506 | MGnify/ENA primary metagenome ERZ724506 (study PRJEB28724, sample SAMN07190887) | wastewater metagenome | isolation source: effluent of sewage treatment plant in Hong Hong | place: USA: Christiansburg, Virginia | collected 2016-03-01 ... | reverse complement strand
ATCCATTTTTAATCAAAATAATTATATAAAATATTTTTTATCAAATTATTTAAAATTCAGTCTGCTGCTTTATTTCGAATTGAAAAGAAAATCGTTGGCTAGGTGTCTACCTAATAATCTGGCAAATTCTATTTTATTTCTTTTATTTCATATAAAATTAAATCAGGGATATTTTATCATTGTTATTATATTATCAAATCTTCTGTATATTATTAATGAGACTCTTCAACATCCGTTTCCTATTCTCTCATCACTCACACCCACATTCATCACTAAGAACACTTCTTGAAAAATAAATTATTCCTCAAAGAAAATAAAGTAAACGCTTTGATAAATATAGAGCTCACCGCTTTGAGAAAGCTCCATGGAGAAAAAGTTATTGGTCAAGTCAAAGTCGATGATGCTTGTCTTGGAATGAGAGGACTTCCAGTTATGTTCTATGATGGAAGTCAGCTTGATGCCATGTAAGGAATCACTTTTAGAGGACATTCCATACCAGAATTTTGTAAAAAAGCTCAAAAAGCACCAGGAGGATAAGAACCTCTTCCAGAGGTTATGTTTTTCTTGCTTTTGACAGGAAGATACCCAACTAACTAATAGGCAGCTGAGGTTTCAAACTAATGGAGAAAGCGTGGAGGATTAACTGATCTCTAAAAAAAGTTTATTTTGTCTTTACCTAAAGAAATGCATCCAATGACCATGTTGTCAATGGCATTATTGTATCTCCAACAACACAGTAAATTCTTCAAAGCATATCAAACTGGAGTAAATAAATCTAAATATTGGGAGTACTATTTTGAAGACTCAATGGATTTATTAGCTAAAATTCCACATGTCTGCGCAATAATCTACAGACACAAATATAAAAACTCAGTTTTAATTGAATCTAACAACCATCTAGACTGGGCTGGAAATTTCAGTCATATGCTCGGATACGAAAGTGCCCAAATGAAAGAATGTCTTAGAGGATATCTCTCTATCCATTCAGACCATGAAGGAGGAAATGTTTCAGCGCATACTTGTCATCTAGTTGGTTCTGCACTTGCTGATCCCTATCTCTCATACTCAGCTGCTATGAATGGATTAGCAGGACCCCTCCATGGGCTCGCCAATCAAGAATGTTTAAAATGGTTGACAGATCTTAAAGAATTCCACAAAGGATAAAAACCAAGTAAATCAAAAATCGAATAATTTGTCAATAAGACCTTAAAGGAAGGTAGAGTTATTCCAGGCTATGGACACGCTGTTCTGAGAAATACTGATCCTAGATTCATGCACTTGAAAGGATTTGCTGATAAGCACATCAAGAATGACTACATTTGCGATCTTGCTAGAGAATGTTTTGATACAGTTCCAGGTATCCTCGGCAAAATGGGTAAAATAAAAAATCCCTATCCCAATGTCGATGCATTTAGCGGTGCTTTACTCCAACATTACGGTAATTTCTTTATAATTTAGGTATGGTCTAAAACGATTTCTACACAGTTGTATTTGGAGTATCTCGAGCTCTTGGATGCCTCTCAAACGGAATATGGTCACGTGCATTTGGGTTACCTATTGAAAGACCAAATAGTATTGATCTAACATTTATTGAGAAGCTTAAATGATATAGATACTTTTCTGTATTTTATCCAATTTAGATATTTACTTTTGGTTGATCTTTATTTTATTCGATATAATTTTTGGATATAAGTCAGAATTAAGATATTCCTGACAAAATACGAGCACATGAAAATGTTCATGAAAAATCAGTGAATAAAAAATAAAAATATATCTTAATTTTTTTATGTTATGTTTACTATTTTATAAAAATCTTGGAAATCTGTAATATTTATCATTTCAACATATAGCTTAAAGATGGGATCATTTAGATCTGAACCAGAACTAAATAAACATACACATACCGGTGCATTTGAGAAAATAAATTTTGCTGTCTCTCATATGTGTGGTATCGCATGACTTTATCATAGGATGGAGGCTCTATATGGAGGATGCTCATATCTCTGTTGCTCCTTTTACCGATAAGAAACTAGGACTTTTCGCCGTATTTGATGGTCACGGGGGTATACAGGGTTTTATGTAGGGGCTGAGTGTGCAGCATTTGTGGAGCGACATTTTCCAGTATAGCTCAAGGCTAACGACAATTTCAAGAAAGGAGATTACGAGAAAGCTTTAAAATAAACGTTTTTGAAAATGGACTAGCTTTTGTTTACTGAAAAAGGAAAAGAATAGATAAGTAATATTCAAAAATAGATGAAATAAAAATAAAACGGCCCATCTTACGATGAGCCATCACATGCTGGATGTACAGCAAATGTAGTGCTTATTACTCCTGATTACATCTACTGTGCAAATGCAGGAGATTCAAGAGCAGTGGCCTCAATAGGTAAAAAAGTTGTACCCTTGAGCTATGATCATAAGCCCGAGGATTAAAAATAGATAAAACGTATTACAAATGCAGGTGGATAGGTAACCTATGGTAGAGTAAATGGAAATCTGAATTTATCCAGAGCCCTAGGTGATCTATAATACAAAGGTAACTCAAAATTCCCACCTGAAGATCAGATCATCACCGCAAATCCAGATATAATTAAAATAAAGAATGAAAACTTTGATTTCATTATTATGGGTTGTGATGGTATTTGGTAGGTAAAATCAAACGAAGAGATGGTAAAATGGGTGACAAAAAGATTAGATTAAAAAAAGTAGCATAGTAAAATCGTAGAAGAGTTACTAGATGAATTAGTAGCAAAAGATACCAGTCGTGAATATGGAATGGATAATATGTCCTCCATTTTGATCACTTTTGCTAAAGGAAAATGAGCATATGATTATCTTTGTAAATTGGCGCATTCGTTTATTTTTATCATCGTCAATAATCCTTCCTAATAATTTATCATTTCTTTTTTTTTTTTAATTATTTGCTTTTTAGTAAATCTCATTATATTTTATATTTATTAAATATTTTTAATTAAAAATATACTTATTTTAATCAAAATATTTGGTTTTATTAAGAAAAATGTAGGGAAGTAAAGTAAAGGATATAAAAATCATATACAACTTTTTATATTCATTTATACAATCATAATCATGTATCAGTTTCTTCTTTTCTTAGATTTATCTTTTCTTTAACGCTCTCTTTAACGTTCTCTTTATCTTTCTTTTTATCTTTCTTTTTCTTTCATTCTCTCCTTTTCTCTTTCTCTGTCTCTGTCTCTATCTCTGTCTTTTTCTTTTTCTCTTTCTCTCTATTTGCTTTTCTTCTTACTCTTTTACTTTCTTTTATCTTTTTCTTTACGATCTTTATCTTTTTCACGTTATCTTTTGTCTTACTTTTTAATTTTTTTGTTTTTATTCTTCTTATCTTTTTTATTTCTTTAATCACTCTTTGATCTTCTCCTATTTCTCTTCTTTTGCCTTGAATTTTAACTGGAAGATGAGCTGTTTGATGAATTATCTGAAGAACTTTAAGATTAAGATTCAGACATTTATTCTTTTTTTTCATATTCTTATTTTTTTGTGTTTTTTGCGAGTTACTTCAGAATACCATTCCCTTAATTCTCACTTGTCTTTTTTTATTTAACCCCTTATTATCGATCGCCAGGCCCAGAAGCTCCATTAGTGCCACCAGGATTATTTTTTTTTTAAATCAACTTTTTCATAGTTTCCTGGTACTTCCTCTCAAGATTCTATTAAATCTGGTCCATTGCATCACGCATTTCAAACTATTCAGACTAAAAATTATTCTTGTACATATATCTTACAAATTCAATCAAAGGATACTATACATTTTTATTTTTCACACTAGCTAAATAAATAAAGAATTGAAAAACTCTCTAACCATTGTGATAGTCAATCATATATTTTAATTCTTCTTCGGTTCCTTCGGGATTTAAAAATATAGATGTATCAAAAAATTTACAAAATCCCCCAAAATCCATAGGAATTTAATCATTTAATCTCATTAATTCCGATGGAGCATCAAAGTAGGTAGGGTTTACACTTTATTATAGAACTTCAAGCGTTCTCTTTACCAACTTACTATAAATTACCATTGTGTCTTCGTTAAATCCGTAATTAAAGTAATCTGTTATATCGTCGTTCTGCGTGTCTCGATTCATAGGCTTGTCAAGGTCAAATTTATTAAACGGATGTCTGAATATATTCTTAGGCTTGACTATATAAATTGGAGCCTTCATTCCCTTCTCTTATATAATTAAAAAAAAATTATCTAAAAAGATTTTATATTAGCATTGTAATTTAAATACGTAGGGGAAGGCTGGAGTTGAAAAATATTAAATTAAATTTTCAAAGATTATAATTTTAAAATATCAAGATGCTGTCCATCAAGGAATTATAAGCTTTAATCGAATTATTGAACAAAAAAGAATAGACTCTGGAAAGAATATAAGAACTTTTTTTATCTAAGTTCAAGGATAGCGATGGCGTATTTAGGGCATCGTATGCTCTTTCCAATCTTATCAACCTTAATGTTTGTGTAATTGTAGGCAGCTATTAACTCTGATTCAGAGGATACCAGCAATTTTTCTGCTTATCGCCAACTACAAAACTGAAGGAGGACCAGGAATAACTCATCACCCTTTCGGAGCCACTATATTCGAACTCGTCCAAAGCACGAAGGAGCCTTTGGAAAAGAGAATGATTTACGATATGATAATTGATAGCGCACGATAAAAAGTAAATAAAGAAATAATTTAGTACTCTAGATTAACTGTATAGCAGCTAGATTAACAAGAGCAATAAATGTTCATTGGGATGGAAGAGAGACCTGAGATACGAAAATTAAAAGAGCAATTCTTGGCTAATTTACCCAAAGTAATAAATAAATGAATCTAGATTTCTCATAAGAGTCAGAGTGATGTTAAAAATGTTATTAAAGATTCGATTGATAAAGAGAGACATCAATAGATACCAGAATATCATATCAATTTGAGTACGATCAAATAGTCTTAGATTGATATCGAGCTTTATAATGTAGGATTTCAAAGGCCTATGCCAAAATTTATCTAAGTCGATCCTTCGTAGTTTCATTGGCTCTCACCCTCTATATATTCATAAATAAAATGGGACTCTACTTCAGAGATAAATATAAAGATAAGTAAGGGTAAAAATCTTATGAAAAAAGCTCTAGACCAACACCTAACTAAAGAATAAAGCACCGAAATCGAAAGAATTTTATAATCAGACCCTTCCATAGTTTTATTATTGGAAGCAACCCCATAAATGCTGAATCAGTTAATCAAAATAAATTCATTCATCGCTGTTGCCTATCTTGTTAGACTGTCAAATTTCCCTATATTTGAATCTTATTTGGAAGCACTGATCAGCTGTGAAGTCAGTATAAACTCAATTGACGTATGTTCGAGAATAATAAAAACAGTGAAAACTCCATTATAGTTTAGCGCAAAGTACACAAACTAAATCTTAAGAAAAATATTAGAGATGGACGAACAAGACAAAGATCGGTTAAAACTCGCAAGAATAGTGATAAACTTCATCAAAAGTATAAAGAAAAGCAAACCCACAGGAATGCCAGAAATCCAATAAAATTTAGATAAGTTTATAAAATAATTCATCGCGATAGAGTAAGTCCAGCAATATAAAAAGCTCGTGAATAAAGAATGAAAATGAGTAAATTCTTCGAGTTGCATAAATTAAATTTGATCTATAACCAAATCATTCAATATTTATTATATTTATTATTCATCCGTGAAGATAGATCATTATTATTCTTATCAATTCTGAGATTTCTCAGGAGAAAAGTTTTTTGGTACTACTAGCTGCATATTCTGTCTCATTGGATACTTACTATAAACTTAATTCATTCTTCTTTCACTAACTTTTTACATTTTTAATGTTTTAGCTAAGTTCCATTCAGGGTTTTCATGGGTGTGCTCATAGTTGACTGTCATTCCCCAATAAGGATCAGATCTATCAAGTCTATTTGCTATTTTTTATTTATATGTTCCAAATTGAACATATCCTTTTGAGGTTGACATAGATTTTTTTATTACGGATTCATTTGAATTCACAATGTCATAATATTATGGTACTTTTTTAGGGATATAGAGCTGTTCGCCGTATTTATGGCCTATATCATGGTCAAAGTATCTTATCTTCTTGAGAGCATCATGAAGTTCAAGATTTTTTATTCTTTTCGACCTTCTTTTAATGGGTTATGAAACATGCAGCAAGCCTTAAGATTATTGAGTAGAGACTAGTGAGTTAACTTTTTTTATTTGTTCAGTTACATTATTACAATCTCTTGATAACTGCTTTTTGAAGTTGAGATGATGGTGCTTGGCTCTGATGTTATGAGTATCATTAGGAGTGATAATTGAAGATTGATGAGGTAAAGTTATAAAAGCTTAGGTGCATCTTTTATCTGAATCTTCTAGTAAAGGGAGTGAATAGTCTTCGTCTCTGATGTCTCCTATTATTCTTGTAAATTGCCCCTTCTCGAAACTCTGCCTTCTTGAGGCTGGAATTACTAATGATTAATTAATGTTGTAGTTCGTATTGATTGTCATTTATTTGTTGTGTCTATAAAAGAATGTATGTTTTTTCTCTCGATCTATGGTATCCATTGTGCACTTTTTCTAAGGGCTTCGTCTTATTTATGGTTCAACTTAGATAGAGTGATACATTCGAAGTCGGTCTGGAGTATTAAGTGGTCGAATAGTTCTTAACTTCTAATATCTTCTCCCTGCATCAGATATCATATGGGGATGATTTTCCATGGGTCTGAATATTTTTATTGCAGCTTAATAAATTAATAATCTTTAAAAAACTCAAAAAATACAAAACAAATCGAATCTATTCGAAAGGAAATAAAATTATTCATAATTAAGAGAAAAATAGAGCAAAAAGTAAATAAAAAATCTTTAAGAGTTCATTGTTAAAATTTTGTGCTGTTACTCATTCTCTTTTTTAGTTATTACTATTGTTCTCTCAATTATTTTTGCATTAATTAAAGAGCCCATTTGCCGGAAACTAAACCCTCAGGGAGACAACAACAAACAAATTTTAGAACGTTCGTTGCCCGAAATATCCAGGAAGGAATTTCCTTCCCCAGTAGCCTCAAAACAAGTTCATTCGAAAAATGATTACAATTAAACTAAAACAAGTGATATTTTCCACAGGTATACTTTTTAGCTAGCTCCTCAACAATATCTTCGAGCTATTGACCACCCATAATAATTTATCCCAAAAACAATTTCCGATTAAATCTAAAGTCCGCAGTTTCAGGCTATATAGCCATTACTCCACTTTTTTCCAAATCGCTATCACATATCAAATAACATAATTAAATTCCTCTAAAATTAGCATAATTGTACTTAAGTTATACTCCTGTGTGATATCCCCCAAACCCAAGTACCCCTAAACAGTTGTTGATGGTAGTAAAGTCATAAATATTTAGGTATATGGATATTTTATTGGCCATTGAAAATCCTTTTTATGCCTACTACAAATTCTATAGAGTTATAAACTATAACTGTCTTAGAAGTTTAACTTATTATAATATATAGCAAATAAAACTACTTAGAAAACTTTGATTTTATAAAAAAATTATAGAAAAACTTGGCGATATAGAACATTGAGGGTAAAATAAATATAAGTATTGTGGTTATAAATAAAATTATAATAATGACTGCATACTCGATAGGAAAAGCCACAAAATAGCGTACAAATTTAGAATTAATTCAGCATCTTTTGTTATCAAAAATCATACGCCAGGTGTTGGTGCTTATTCGTAATTTAGTAATTTTACTTAGAACTAATCATTGGAACAAATAGTCGAAAATTGTTGCATTACCATCTCCATCCATGTCCAAGGCTAAAAAGTTCTTTAGTTCTCTGTAGAAATTTGAGAATGTCGGACCTGGAACCTATAATCCATAGAAGAGCCAGAGTAAAATAGCACCCACTTTAAAAGGTAAACCCAAGAATAACTTTAATAATGATGTCCCTAGCCCTGACAAGTAACCTCATATCATATTTTAGATATAATACAACCATCAAGCCTATAACTAAATAGTATTCTTTTGGTCGGGCGAGTAGAAGATTAAAAACTTAATCAGGACCAGGTCCTGGATAATATTAATTTAAATCCACTTATATGAGTAATGGAACTCAATTCAGCCGATAATCAAAATAGAAGATAAAAAATTAGATCTTTCCTGGTCCTGGATCTTATAATAATGCGAGTCTATAGATTTTAGCTGCAAATCGATAGTTTAAATTTTCAAAGGAAAGAAAATTTATTGCTTCTGATGCCTAATAAAGAATAAAAGGAAAATTGCCAGGCCCTGGAGCATATAAAATCGACTAATTAAAAAAAAAGTTCATAGGAGGAAAATTTACTCATGCCGAAAGAGTTTTAGTCGATAAATCTGATATACCTGGACCGGCTACTTATAACTCAACTCTTTTTATTGATAGAAAAAATCCATAAGTGAAAATTGGGAGTTAAAAAAGATTAAATTATAAAGATAACGATGTGCCTGGACCAGGGAGCTATAATATACCAAAATCTGAGGCATTTAAGAAAAAAAATAGCTATACTATGTATTAATTTATTAATGAAGTTTTTTGCAAGAAGAAAGGTTGAAAAGTAATATAAACTTAACACCTGGACCAGGATCATACGAATAAAAAAAATATTAAGTCAGAGCTATTTCAATTTCTCCAAAGACTAGGCATGAAAGAATGTAGAAGTTTCCAGGCCCTCAAGAATATCATCCTTAATACAAAAGTGTTAAAGTTAAGTCTCCAATTTCAATGTAATATTCGTCTTATTTAGATTTGGTCATGAAGACCGTATGATAAGATTTAAGACCGAAACACCTGGACCAGGATAATACAAAGCTGATAAACTAAAAATAAGTCGTACTTTCCATTTTGGAAAAGCGAAGAAAGTTCAACATGATTCTTCAACAGTTGGGCCTGGACAATATAAACTTAAACCTTTTATAGGAATTTATGACGGAGTTGAGAGAGATACTAAATAAATTCTCTATGTTTGATAATATTTTCACATTCAAACATAACTAAAATTATAAATTATTATTAATAGTAAGGGAAAAAATTCTTGTAAAATGAATAGGATCTGTTGTTCTCTCACCCATATCGCATATAAGTTCTCTATAGCTCCAGAAAGAGCATCTAGATTTTTTACACTATCTCTAAAAACTCATTTGTAGAGCCCGTTGTCATGTACGAATCTGTAAAAAGCATAGAAACAATTCAATAATAGCATAAGAAGCATATGAAAAAATTTGAAGAAACAGGAGCATTAATCATGGGATACGAACAAAAAGCAGAGTAAAGCTAAAAAAGATAAAGTGCAAATTTTTATTACTTTTTCCAATCACCAAATGAAGTGGAAGCATATTAATTTATGAAATCAGTAATAATATCTTAATAATCAGAGCCCATTCAAAAGTTATATCAAGAACTATGTTATTGAAGAGATTTCAATGTAGCCAAGAATGAGATTCAAATAAATTGCCCCCAGAAATTTACGAGAATGAAAAAAAAATGAAGAGCAGGATAAAAAGATGTTTTTGCAGAAAAATAAACAATTATTCTACTTAAATATTTTTAGTGGTAAAAAGATAGTTAAATAATATCTAATCAACTTGTTTTATATATTAATTAAAATGCATCTTGGGATTGACGATTCTTGCTCAAAGCAATACGATGAAATGAAGCTTCAGAAGACTGTTCGCCACATCATATTCAAAATTGAGAATGAGAAAATAGTACATGTCTTTTAACTTGTAGGTTATATAGAAAGTTGGAGATAGGACCGAAGGATGGGACCAATTTTTAGATTCATTGCCCCACAACGAATTCCGATATTGTGTGTTCGATTTTGAGTTCATCAATCATGATCAGATGCATCAAAGCAAACTTATTTTCATCAACTGGAATCCAGATTAAACCCCTCTTAAAAAAAGAGTTCTCTATGCCACAGCTAAGGAGAGCTTTAAGAGCCATATTAAGCTTAATACAAAAGATTACACTCTTTCTTCCAAAAATGATGTAGCTTTTATTTTTTATCTTAGATGACTGAAGCAGAAATGATAAAAGAGTTATCAAAATGAGTAATGATCAATTGTTAAAATTAATCTATAAATATAAATTAAAATGATATAGTTTTTCATTCTATATCTATTTTCTATTTTTAATTTATAGTTGGAGGAAGAATAATAGACATTATTTTGCTTTTATGTTATTGGAATTTATATTTTTGATCAATTAATTGATATTCAAGAAATTAATTATAATGGGTAATGAACCGATTCAGCCACAACCACCACAACAGCTACAACAGCTACAACAGCGGCAACAGCCAGAACCACCACCACAGCCAAAACCAATAAAAAAAATAATCAATGGATATGAAATAAAATAGAAAATTGGGTAGGGAAGCTTTGGAGTAGTATTTCAAGCCTAAAAAAATAATAGAGTTTATGCAATAAAAATTGTCT
>ERZ724506.887-NODE-887-length-10522-cov-9.920608_pt1 | contig 10522 bp, 9 predicted proteins | sample MGYA00376039_ERZ724506 | MGnify/ENA primary metagenome ERZ724506 (study PRJEB28724, sample SAMN07190887) | wastewater metagenome | isolation source: effluent of sewage treatment plant in Hong Hong | place: USA: Christiansburg, Virginia | collected 2016-03-01 ... | reverse complement strand
TTTTCGATGCGCTTTTCAGGATGGGGGTTGTGTACGATGCGATGCACGTAAATCCCGGGCAGGTGAATGGAATCGGGAGCCATATCGCCCACTTCCACCACTTCTTCCACTTCGACCACGCAAATTTTGCCCGCCATCGCCGCCGCAGGGTTGAAATTGCGGGCGGTCAAACGGAATTGCAGATTGCCGGATTTATCCGCGCGGTGGGCTTTCACCAACGACACTTCAGGAACCAAAGCGTGTTCCATCACATACGTTTCGCCATTGAATTCACGCAGTTCTTTACCCTCAGCCACCATCGTGCCGACACCGGTTTTGGTGAAGAATGCGGGAATGCCGGAGCCACCAGCACGTAGTTTTTCCGCGAGTGTGCCTTGGGGTGTGAATTCCAGTTGCAATTCGCCCGACAGGTATTGGCGTTCAAACTCTTTGTTCTCGCCCACATAGCTGGAAATCATTTTTTTGATTTGGCGGGTTTCCAGCAGTTTGCCCAGCCCAAAGCCGTCCACGCCTGCATTATTGGAAATCACGGTCAAATCTTTCACACCCGTATCCTTGAGCGCGTCAATGAGCGCCTCGGGGATGCCACACAATCCAAACCCGCCCACGGCAAGCAACTGTCCATCGTGGACAATGCCTTCCAGCGCGGCAGAGGCATTGGGATAAAGTTTATTCATGCACACTACTCCTGTAAAAATGGGAATTTTGACATCGTTTTTACATGCGAATGGATTCGCCTAACTGACAATAGCAAAAAACATTAAAAATCGAATAAAAAATGCCTGTAATTCCCGTACTACCTACATAGTTAGCTATAAAAATCATAGTAAAATTTTCACAAAGGATGTATTTCGATGTTTCCAGCACGACTTGATTCTTCCATCGCTTACGACATTGCCAAGGCGATGATGGACGGCTTTAATCGGCATTACCAGCTTTTTCGCGTCGAATCCGCCCGCGCCAAGCACCGTTTTGAAACCGCCGATTGGCATGGGCAGCAGCGCGGTCAGCGTGAGCGGATTGAGTTTTACCCGTTGCGCATTCAAGAATGTGTCCGGCGGTTGGAGCGCGAATTCAAAGCCCATGAGCAATCCATGGAAATTTGGCACCAAATCAAACTCCATTACATCGGCTGGCTGGTCGATCACCATCAGCCGGAATTAGCCGAAACTTTTTTCAATTCGGTTACCTGTAAAATTTTGCACCGCAGTTATTTTCAAAACGATTTTATTTTCGTGCGCCCTGCCGTTAGCACCGAATATATTGAAAATAATGAATCGGGCAAACGTCCCACTTTCCGCGCCTATTATCCAACCCGTGAAACATTCCACGCCGTGCTGGTGCAAATGGTGGAAGATTTTGAATTACAACGCCCCTTTTTGAATTTAGAAGCCAATATCCATTTGGTGGAACAAGCGATGTGGGCGCAGTTAGGCGATGTATCCTTACGGGCGAATTTTCAGATTCAGGTATTATCCAGCCTCTTTTTCCGCAATAAGGGGGCGTATGTGGTGGGTAAACTCATCAATGGCCACGATGAAATCCCTTTTGCCTTGCCGATTTTGCATACCAAAGTACCCAACAGTGCATCCCGCTTGATTATTGATGCGGCACTCTTTGGACAAGAAGATATGGTGGTATTGTTTAGTTTCTCGCGGGCGTATTTTATGGTGGAAATGGATATTCCATCCGCCTATGTTCAGTTTTTGCGCAGCATGATGCCCCGCAAACAACGCAGCGAATTGTATAACTCGCTCGGTCTGGCAAAACAAGGGAAAACACTGTTTTACCGCGATTTTCTTTTTCATTTACGCCATAGTACCGATCAATTCCGTATTGCACCGGGGATTAAGGGGATGGTGATGCTGGTATTTGATTTACCCAGTTACCCCTATGTTTTCAAGATCATCAAGGATTTTTATCCACCGCCCAAAGAAACCTCGCGGGAGCATATTCAAAGCAAATATATGCTGGTCAAACGCCACGACCGTGTGGGGCGCATGGCGGATACGTTGGAATATAGCAAGGTCGGTTTTCCCAAAGACCGCTTTGACGATGCGCTATTGGCCGAAATTCAAAAATTCGCCCCCAGCCAAATCAGCATCAACCACGGTGCAGCGGGTGAAGAAATTATCATCCACCATGTGTATATTGAAAAACGCATGATTCCGCTGAATATGTATTTACAAGAAGCCTTTGATGCCGGCGGAACCAACCCCAAAAATACCACACCCGCCGCCCAAAAAGCCTATAAAAATATCGAACACGCGGTGATTGAATACGGTCACGCAATTAAAGATTTGGTCGCCGCCAATATCTTCCCGGGTGATATGCTGTGGAAGAATTTTGGTATTACCGGAAATGGCAGGGTCGTATTTTACGATTACGATGAAATCGAATACATTACCGATTGTAATTTCCGCACCGTGCCACCGCCGCGTGATGATGAAGATGAAATGTCGGGTGAGATTTGGTATAACGTGGGTGCAAGGGATGTTTTCCCCGAAACATTCGCGCCCTTTTTATTGGGCAACCCAACCGTGCGCGAGATTTTTATGCGCCACCATGCCGATTTATTAGAAGCCTCTTTTTGGCAACAATACAAAGAGCGGATTCAGGCAGGTTATGTCCACGCGATTTTCCCGTATAGCCAAAATCGGCGTTTTGATTTATTGCATCTCTTGTCATAAATCGTAAAAATTGTAAAAATCCCCATATTCGGAAAGGGTTTATTCAACTATGCCTCCTATTATTGAAATCAGCCAACTGGGATTTGATTACCCGGGCTTTCGGGCGTTGAATGGCATTCACCTTGCCATTGAAGCCGGAACGGTCACGGCACTGGTCGGCCCCAATGGTGCGGGTAAAACCACTTTGCTGCGTTGTATTGCGGCGCTGGAAGTTCCCACCGAAGGCACGGTCAAAGTCGCGGGGTTTGATGTGTGCGAATCCCCGCGCGAAGTGCATCGGCGTATGGGATTTCTATCCGATAACTTCGGGCTGTATACCGAACTCACCGTGGCGCAAGGGCTGGAATACGCCGCCCGTTCGCAGGGGGTGGAAGGCTACCGCGCCATTCGCCAAGCGGTACAACGCACCGCCCAACGCATGGGGCTAGGGGATAAGCTGGAACTGCAAGCCGGTTCATTGTCACGCGGGCAACGGCAGCGGCTGGCGATTGGGCAATCCATCATCCACTCGCCCCAAGTGTTGCTACTGGACGAACCCGCCAGCGGACTCGACCCCGAAGCCCGTGCGCTGCTGACCGATGTGTTCAAATCTCTGCAAGCCGAAGGCATGAGTTTGGTGGTCTCCAGCCACATTTTGGCGGAACTCGACCAGTATTCCACCCACATGCTGGCATTGAACCAAGGGCGGGTGCTGGAACACCGTGCCTTGCACGCAACCACCACGGTTTCGCGCAAAATCCGCATGGAGTTTTCCCACGGCGACCCCTTGGAAATCGTTTTCTCTGGCAATCTGGCGGAGCAAGCCGATCTGCTCGCAACCTACGTGGCGCAAGGCGAACGCACGGGTCAGCGTTTGGTGAGTTTTTATCCCGTCAATGAAAACTTGCAAAATTCCTATCTTGAATCGCTACGCGCCCAGCGTGCAAGGAGTACGTCATGAATGCCCTGCGTTCCATCAACCCCGAATTCCAACGCCAACTGTGGCTGCAATTTTCCGTGAGCCGTTTGGTGGTGACTCCCATTTTGCTCTCCCTCATCATGCTGGGTATTTATTGGATGTCGGAGGGGGATTTGTCCGCCTATTCTTCCATCGCCATGACGGGGGGTATGTTGTTTATTTTCTTCACCATTGTGATGGGTGCGAATGCCGCCGGAAACAGCATGGTCGAAGAAATCAACGAGCATACGTGGGATCAGCAGCGCATGAATGCCATGACCCCGTGGAGCATGGTTTGGGGAAAATTATTCGGTTCGACCGCTTTTGCGTGGTACTGCGGTGCATGGTGTCTGGTATTCGCCGTGCCAGCGGCATTGGCTAACCCGACCCACGCTGCCGTGTGGCGTTTCACGGCGATTGCTATTTTGGTCAGCTTGCTGGTGCAAACCGTGGTGCTGACGGTGCAGTTGCAGATGGCGCATTTCAAACGTGCCATCGCCAAACGTGGTAACTTGCCCATTGTGTTTGCCGCGATTTTGTGGATTGCCATTCCCATCATCACCAACAGTACGCAAGACATCCACCAAGAATGGTGGGGCTATACCTTTGAGCGGGTCAATTTCTCGCTGCTGTCGCTGGTTTTGTTTACCGTGTGTGCGATGGTGATGGTGTGGCGCAGCATGGCAGAAGCATTGTTGGTACGCCAATGGCCTTGGGGTTGGCCGGTGTTGGCATTGTTGATTAACACGTATATCAGCGGTTTCGCGTCAGAACAACGGGGCATCGTCTGGTGTGTGAGTGCTTTGTTGGTGAGCGTTGTCTTCACGTATCTTTCGCTGTTGTCCGACAAACCGTCCGTGCCGCACTGGAAACGCATCGTGACGCGGTTTGAAGGCGGACAATGGAAAATCGCCATTCAAAGCCTACCCCGTTGGGTGAGTACCTTGTTGTTGGCGTTCCCGCTGGCGTTATTGGTGACGGGTTTGCCGAATCTGGAATACCTCGACCTCTTTCCCCCTTCCTTGCAAGGTGACGCGGCGGGTGTGTGGCTGCACGCAATGGTGGTGTGGTTGATTTTGTTGCGCGATGCCGCCTTGGGACTGGCGATCGGTTTCATGGCGGAACGGCATCGCCGCACCATTTCTTTCATCGTGGTGATGATGGTGCTGCATGGATTGCTGCCTTGGCTGGTGTGGTTGGGACGAGAGCCGCTCCTGAACGTCCTTGCCGCCCCCCTCTTCACGCCAGCGCCTTTCACGGTGGTGAGTGCGCTGGTTCATGCGGGGTTGGCGTTAGGGTTTTTGCTCCGACGCTGGCGCACTGCTGCTGCTTGAGTGGGGTGTGCTAGGGGCAATGACCGCTGCCCCTTCCTTGGGCGCACCGATATGCTGCTCAATCGCAGGCAGGGTGTGGGCGATACCTTTGTGGCAGTCGATACAGGTTTTACCGTCATTCACTGCCTGTTGGTGGCGTGTTGCCGAACGGGTGTTTTGCACGCTGTAATCCATAAACGCAAAATTATGGCAGTTGCGGCACTCTTGGCTGTTATTGGCCTTCATGCGATCCCATTCATGCTGCGCCAATTCGCCACGCTTGGCATTGAATTTTTCGGGCGTGTCGATGGAACCCAAAATTTTGTGCAGCACCTCGTTACTCGCTTGAATTTTACGAATCATCTTCGGCCCCCATTCTTTGGGAACGTGGCAATCGGGGCACGTTGCACGCACGCCGGTGCGGTTTTGGTAGTGAATCGTGTTGCGGTATTCGGCATAGACGTTATCTTTCATCTCGTGGCAGGAGATGCAAAACTCTTCCCGATTCGTCCATTCCATCGCGGTATTAAATCCACCCCAGAACAAAACACCCAAGGTAAAAGCTATCGCCGAAAAAATAAACAACGGGGTTTTGATAAACGCTTTGATTTTGGCTAAATTCATTGCAACCCCCGTGCGCGTTGGAAGGTGTTATTCACCAAGGGTTTGGCATCGGTTTGCGGAACATGGCACTGGGTGCAGAAGTAACGGCGGGGCGAAATGTTGTCCAGCTCTTGCCCTTCGCGGTTGCGGAAGTGGGTCACGCTCACCTTGGTGGCTTTGCTTTCTTTGGTTTTTTGCCAAGCGTGGCAATCCATGCACTTATTGAAATTTTTGGTGATTTGGTAGCCCTGCGTGGTATGCGGAATCAGGGGCGGTTGCTGTACAAAATCCCGATCCGATACCGCATGGTCGCGCTCTTGGTGCGAAGCGGTGGGTGGATTGTCTTGGTTCACGGGCGTGCCATCGCGCAGCCCCATCAACTTCACGGGGTCACCCGTTTTTTCGACGACCTTATCGGCAGCATAGCTTGCCGTGGTCAAAAAAAGCCCCGCCGTCATGGTCAGCAACAAAGCCGTTGAAAGCAATGAAATAAATGCAAGAAATTTTTTCATGATATGAATTCCTCAATTCCTCTTATGATTAAAACGATGGGTGAAAACGAAAACACGCGGCTCGCACACATCAATGCAGCGCCCACAGTTGGTACAAGCCGAATCCAGCACCACCGGCGATATGCCGTTTTTGGCTTTTAAGGGCGCGGGAAGAATGTGCGGCTCGGGGCATACGGCAAAACATTCGGCACAATCGTTGCACTGGCTGCTTTCCTGCGCACTCACCCGCAGCAGGCTTTTGTGCCCTATCAGCGCATAGGTCGCACCGACCGGACACAGATGCCCACACCACGCACGCGGCGCGATGAATAAATCCAGCACAAAAATCGCCAAGGCAATCAAAAACACCCAACTACCGCCAAAAATCAATGCCCGCTGGGTGATGGAAACCGGATTCACCCATTCCCACACCATGATGCCGCTCAAAGCCGATGCCAATAAAATCATGCCAATCAGCCACCAGCGTATATCCTGCGGGCTTTTACCGCTCGTAATTTTGTAGCGTCTACGCAACCACGATGCGGCATCGGTCACCGGATTGATCGGGCATACCCAACTACAAAATACCCGTCCTCCGACCAGCGCGTAAAACAATGCCACCAGAATTACGCCCTGCACCGCAGCGATTTCAGGCATATGGCGGGTTGCCAGCATTTGCAGAAAAACCAGCGGATCGGTCAGCGGCACGGTGTCCAAGAGAAGGCTGGAACTCAAATTACCTTTGATAATCCAAATCCCCGCCCACGGCCCCAGCAGAAACAGCAGAAAGATTCCGATTTGGGAAACACGGCGCAGCAGCAGGTATTTCACGGGTCGTATGGACATCATGGTTTTACCTCCGGCAACGCTTCGGGCTGTCGAACCACGGGTTGTTCAAAACGTGGACGACCTGCTTGGTTCTCCGCCTCCCAGCCCTTGCGGTAGTGGTGTCCCAGCTCCCCGCGTGCGAGTTTCAACGGCATGACCTTGATAGCCGCTTCTTCCAGCACACAGCTTTTCTCGCACTTGCCGCAGCCCGTGCAATCCTTGGCGTGAACGGTGGGCAGAAACATGGCATGGCGGTCGCTGCGCACATTGTGGATTTTTTCCAGCGTAATCGCCTTGTCGATAACAGGGCAAACGCGGTAACACACATCGCAACGCAGCCCCAGAAAGTTGAGGCAATTTTCCTCATCAATCAAAGCCGCCACGCCCATTTTGGCGCGGGTAATCTCGGTGAGCTGAGGGCTTAACGCACCCGTGGGGCAGGCTTTAACGCAGGGAATAGCCTCGCACATCTCACAAGGAATATCCCGTGCTTCAAAGTACGGTGTACCCACTCCGACACCCTCCAAACCACGCCCCCAATCCGCTAATTTCAGGTTTTGGGGCGGACAACTGCGCACACACAAACCACAGCGCACGCAGGCCGAGAGAAAAGCATCTTCCTCCAACGCTCCGGGCGGGCGCAAGGCCTGCGCGGGTTGCGCTTTGCTGGGCAGAGCAACCAGTGCCGCGCCCCCCGCTACCAATGCAGCGGTGCTGGCATGGGCGGCGTGTTGCAGTAGTTGGCGGCGTGAAAGCTCGAACATAATGATTACGTCCTGAAATTACGCCCGCAGAACCTTAACGGCACACTTCTTGAAATCGGTTTGCTTGGAGATAGGGCAGGTTGCATCCAAAACCAGCTTATTCACCAAACGACCTTCATCAAAAAACGGGACAAAAATCAAACCGCGTGGCACTTTATTGCGCCCTTTGGTTTCCACCTGCGCCAAAATTTCGCCGCGACGCGATGCCACTTTGATTTTCATGCCGCGTTGAATGCCGCGTGCTTGGGCATCATCGGGGTGCATGAATACCACGGCTTCGGGTACGGCGCGGTGCAGTTCCGGCACGCGGCGGGTCATACTGCCCGTATGCCAATGTTCCAGCACGCGCCCCGTGCAGAGCCACAAATCGAACTCTTTATCGGGCGATTCGGCAGCGGGCTGGTAGGGCAGTGCGAAGATGTTGGCTTTGCCGTCTTTATTGCCGTAGAACTTCACGCCCTCGCCTTTTTTCACGTAGGGGTCGTAACCTTCGCGGAAACGCCACAGGGTTTCTTTGCCGTCCACTACCGGCCAACGCAGACCGCGTGCTTCGTGATAAACATCAAACGGCGCTAAATCGTGCCCATGCCCGCGTCCAAATTCGGCGTATTCTTCAAACAAACCTTTATGCACGTAGAAACCAAACGCCTTGCTTTCATCATTGGTGTAGTCTTTGATGTATTTGCCGTTGACTTTGGTCAAATCCGCCAGCGGGAATTTATTGACTTTGCCGTTTTTGTACAGCACATCAAATAGCGTTTTGCCTTTGAACTGCGGATTTTTGGCGAGCAATTCGGCGGGCCACACTTCATCGGTTTTGAAGCGTTTGGAAAATTCCATGAACTGCCACAAATCGGATTTCGCTTGTCCGGGTGCGGAAACTTGTTGCCGCCAGACTTGTGTTCGGCGTTCGGCATTGCCAAAAGCACCTTCTTTTTCCACCCACATGGCGGCGGGCAAAACCAAATCGGCAGCCATTGCGCTCACGGTGGGATAGACATCGCTCACCACGACAAAGGTCGCGGGATTGCGCCAACCCGGATAGATTTCGCCATTGATATTCGGCCCAGCCTGCATATTGTTGGTGGTACTCGTCCAATAGCATTTCAGTTTTCCGTCTTTCAGGGCGCGACTTTGGGCGACCGCGTGTAGACCGATTTTGTCAGGAATCGTGCCTTCGGGAACACCCCAAATTTCTTCGCTATGTTTGCGATGCTCGGGGTTGGTTACGACCATATCTGCCGGCAAACGGTGCGAGAACGTACCCACTTCCCGCGCTGTACCGCAGGCGCTCGGTTGCCCCGTGAGCGAGAACGGCCCATTCCCCGGCTGGCTGATTTTGCCCGTCAGCAGGTGGATGTTGTAAATCATATTGTTCGCCCACGTACCGCGCGTGTGCTGGTTGAAGCCCATCGTCCAGAACGATACGACTTTCACCTTGGGGTCGGCGTACAGTTTCGCCATTTCTTCCAACTGGCGCACGGGTACGCCGGAGAGTTTACTGACCTTTTCGGCGGTGTAATCGCTCACGAATTTGGCAAATTCCTCGAACGTTATCGGCACGGAATCGGTAGGGTTACCTTTGGGTTTACCGTCTGCGCCCGGATAGCCGTTGGCTTTGGCATCTTTTTCTAGGGCATGACCGGGGCGCAAGCCATAACCAATATCGTCCACACCGCGTTTGAAATTGACGTTTTTCTTCACAAACTCGGTGTTCACCTTTTTGTTGGTGATGATGTAATTGGCGATGTAATTCAAAATCGCCAAATCGGTTTGCGGGGTGAAAATCATGCCGCTATCGGCAAGGTCAAAACTGCGATGCTCGAAGGTAGACAGCACCAACACCTTGGAGTTGGGGTTGGATAAGCGGCGGTCGGTAATGCGGCTCCACAAAATGGGGTGCATTTCCGCCATATTGGAACCCCATAGCACGAAGGTATCGGCTTGTTCGATGTCGTCGTAGCAACCCATCGGTTCATCAATACCAAAGGTGCGCATAAAACCTGTAACCGCGCTGGCCATGCAGTGGCGGGCGTTGGGATCGATGTTATTGGTACGGAAACCCGCCTTCATCAGCTTCACGGCGGCGTAGCCTTCGTACACCGTCCACTGACCGGAACCAAACATCGCGGTGGCATTCACGCCGTCGGCTTTGATGGTTTCTTTCCATTTGGAGGCCATTAAATCAAAGGCTTCATCCCACGATACGGTGACAAATTCGCCATTTTTATCGTATTTACCGTTCTTTTTGCGCATGAGCGGCATCTGCAAACGGTCTTTTCCATACATGATCTTGGAAAGAAAGTAACCTTTGATGCAGTTCAATCCGCGATTCACGGGTGCTTCGGGGTCGCCTTGGGTCGCTACCACGCGCCCATCTTGCACGCCCACCATCACGGCACAACCCGTACCGCAGAAGCGGCAGGGGGCTTTATCCCAGCGCACGCCCACATCGGCAGCTGTTTTTGCGGTGGGGGGTGCTGCCAATACGGTAATGGGAATCCCCGCAGCGGCGGCACTGGCGGTTAGTGCCTGCGATTTCAGAAAGGTACGACGATTGGAATCCATGATTGATCTCCGTGTTGAATATCTTTAGTGGCTAGTGCTAGTGCTAGTGCTAGTGTGTGGCGTGTGTTGTTGCATCGGAGTACTCGTACACCAGAGACGTACTCAGTATTTGGGGAATCTGCGCAACCGCATTCATGGTTTCAACGGCAGTGGCGGTCGGGCTGTTTTCAATCAGCACCACCAAACGCCCATCTCCCGGATTCAATGCAACCTCTAATCCAGAAAGAGTGGAAAGCTGTGCCACCACGACCTCTAAATGCTCCCGTCGGGTACGAACCACTGTGCCAAGAATGCTCATGCAGACTCCTTGTTAAAAATGCCAATCGTT
>ERZ724506.885-NODE-885-length-10537-cov-3.808147_pt1 | contig 10537 bp, 5 predicted proteins | sample MGYA00376039_ERZ724506 | MGnify/ENA primary metagenome ERZ724506 (study PRJEB28724, sample SAMN07190887) | wastewater metagenome | isolation source: effluent of sewage treatment plant in Hong Hong | place: USA: Christiansburg, Virginia | collected 2016-03-01 ... | reverse complement strand
CTTAAATTTATAAGTTTCCAAATTTTATTTAAAATAAAGGGATTGTCTATCCTCTCGCAGCTTTTCGCGAGAATTTCTCTCAACATGACGACGTATGACCTTGAATTATTGCTGATTATTTATTTTATTTTTGGAAGTTAATTAAATTTTAATTTATTTTTATGATAACCAGAATGTGCTAGAAATATATCATGTCTTCTTCTCAATATCATCTTTCAAATTTGCAAATTATTCTTATGCAAGAGACAGAAATTCCGATTAATACTAAAATGATGTAAAAAAAAAAGATAAAAATAACAATCAATCATCTTCTCTTCTTAGACTGTTGTTATTCCTCCTCGTCACTAAATACAATTTATTCGACATCATCATAATTCCTAGCTCCAGCATAGTACCTCGATGTTGGATCAGAAGAATATTTCATATAAATTTGGAACTCAGGAGATTTTTGGAATTTTTGCAGCTCCTTCGCTGTATTTGCCTTCAGTTGTCGGTTATAGTCAATGTAGTCTATTTTTTGGGAGTACTTTGTTTGGGGTGGATTGTTTTATTTTTAAATTATATCCCTTTCTTTAAAGAAGTAGTATATGTACATTCCGAATAGAATAAACATGAGTAAGACGTGGATAGTGTACATTTTTGAATTCTTATACATGTATAGGAGCTCTACAAACTGCTGGAATAAGCTGATTATCATGGCTCTTGCAAAAATTATAATATAAATTTACCCACTAATTGCATATTTCAAATTATTGACTTTATTAAAGTACCTGAGTATATAAATATCATTTTCTTAAATCTTGTGATTTTGTTCTATCCAAATTTTAAGTTAGCTAGCTGTTTGTGAGGAGATCTTTTCCAAACTCCGATTTTAGGTCTTAGAAACTTATTCTTCGAGGGATGGACGCTCGGTTTACTGCCATATCGTAGAAACTTCCATGCCAGATTTATGCCCACTCCCCTCTCTTATTCGCAAAAAACAGCATGATAAACACAGTGAAAGGATAGAATAACATTATCGAGATCAGCTCGATATTAGGCACTGACTCAAAGATGAAATTGCAGCCAAGTTCAATACCAATACAAACCACAGCTAATATAGAAATGCAAATCCTATAGAATTTTACCGACAGATACAAATCTACTCTCTTACAAAAGTTCAGGATGACTCCAAAAGCAATTATCTATATATTTTATATATGTACCTTCCCACAAGAGAAAGCCGAGCAGGTTAATGATGTCTCATTATCCCAAAATGCAGGCAGTTGAAGATATAGAGAGATAGTTCTGATATTGAGACTCTGGTCGAATTAGATAAGACCTATTTGTTTAGCAAACTCCCTTAAAAAGCAAAAAACCCACATAAAGCATAGCCCCCAGATGGCAGACTTGAACTTCCTTATGATGATGAACTTAGTAAATGCCCCAGCTATCATGATAGCAATGATATTATTCAAAAACCAAGCATCCTAAACTTCAGCCATAAAATAATCCATTCCTAGGATCAGAAAAGAGAAAGACAACCCCAGGGTCAGTGCGATTCTATTACTGTCAAAAAACATCATTAATAAATCTTGAGAATAAATGAATAAGCAGACTAGTTGCAATATTCCCACAAAATATTTTTGAATTTAGTATACGATTATGCCATTTCCGAATATTAACTGAATGTAATATGCAGCGAATAGGACTATTAATTGTATAATGCATGTGAATATGTTGTAAGTGAAGGGTAGAAATTTCCTGTATTGGATATTCCAAGGGATCAGCAAAATTATGGCTAGTCCGATGGCTTGGGTTATTGCTATTGTTGCTTTTGGAATTTTGACGACGTAATGAGTTTAACCGTTCTAACAAAATAACATAAAAGCTTTCCTATCTTCCACTTTTAGGACCAATTATTAATCTTCTACAATCAGATAGGTGAAACTAAACTGCATGATAGCTTGATAGCTGTGTGTCCAATTTCTATTCTTCAAATCTAACTAAAACTCGACATAATTACGATCCAAAAAACCAGCCTATTGACTATACTAAAAATTATCCTTCATTGTCAAATTGATCCACAAATTCCTGACACCATCAGGTAAATCCGTAATATTGACCATAAATTTATTCTCATAGACAGTGAAGAATAAGAGCTCACATGAAAAAGGATGTAAATGACTTAGTGGTAATTATTCTCTCTATATTAATTATTTATTTGTTGAAGATGTCGATGTCAAGATTAATTTCGCACACTGGCAAGTGATAGCCAATGCACAGATTAAAAATAAGTTTGTTTATATCATTTTTTATGTATTATTTATAGATATAATATTCATCGAATATTACAGATATAATCCTATTTCATACACCTGACTTACGTCATATAAAATATAATATATATCATATAAATCTCTTACCTGCCTTAGTTTTGTATTTCTTCGTCATGAATTCTTAGGCTTACATTTTTTATTGAAGGGTTATTTTGTGCCTGTCCAGGATTTATAGCGTGGGGAGGGCATAGATCACTCGAAATTTGTAATTAGGCTCATGTGAAGCAGGGTTATTGAACAAATCTAGATGCTTTAAATTTTTCAATTATTTTAAACATCGTATTAATTTCTATAAATCTCGGAGTTCATTATCGTAGACCACCAAAGTCTCTATATACTGCAATTTCTAAAATATTTTATCAATTGTTTTGATCTTGTTCTCTTGTGCGAAGATATGCTTGATTCGGAAGTTATTCTCTAAGCCTGAAAATGATTCAAGATTGTTTTTATTTAGCCATATTACTTATAAATTCGGGAAATCTGTGAATTTTACTAATTTTGTAATCTTGCGTTCTCCTAGATGCACTTCAGTAGTATTTTTTGCTTATTTTACATTTTTTATTGGAATTACATCCCATGGATTACCTTACACTTCATCTTTTTTGGGAGTGTGCTTTGTTAGTAGAATATCGAATGTTTTATCCATCAGTTATATTATATTTAATGATTATACATGTATAATTCTATGCTAGTTTTAAAATAAAATATTTGGGTTAAGATAAATTATCAATCAGGGTTAATCGTCAATGGAAATCTTTCTTTATTTGTTTTAATTTAAGGCTTATGTTGAGGGTTCTTGCGATTATTAATGCTCGTGTTCTTTTGATGGCTCTTACTCTACCTTTTTGGTTTCTTCTTTTTGGCTGGATTATTAATGTTCGTTTTAATGGTGGATGACTTAAATGTTACCAATCTTAGTAATTTGAGTTGGTTATGACTTCTCCATTGCGATTTCTGAGACTTCAAATCTATCTCCTGATATTTTGCTCCAATATTATTACTCTATTTATAGATTTTTCTTTTCTGCCTTCGCCATTTCTCTCACAATGTGATAGTAATTCTTTGTTCGAATAGCTTTGAATTTAGGAATCTGATCTACAGCCAGCATTGTATCAATAACCTTACATACTTCTTCAGCATCTTTAAAATCTTATCTTGATTTTGTGAGTTGGATTTTATTTTATTGCAGTTGTTGCTATCTTGATGCGTTCTTTATTTTATTTAGTAAGCTTTCTTTTCCTACATTGATTCTTGATTATTCCAGCTCTAAATCTTTTGTTTTAGATAAGGCTTTAAGTTTTGCAGTTTCGAATTCTTATCTTATTTTTAATATTTATTGGAAATTACTTATCTCTCTTAATTATTATTTAACCAATTCGTTGACAATGATGAGGGAATTTTATTTTGACGCTAAGGATAAGTTTACTTGAACTTCGGCCAGTCCATTTGTTTTGGAGTTAAAGAAGAATAGATTTTGTTGATCATCTGTATATTCGGTTGTACATTTTTCCTCGTAGCCGGGCAGAATATTAGTGAGCAGGTGCTCATATCGATCATTGAATCTTTTACGAGATTCAGCCATCACATCAGATACTTTAGCCATTTTTTATAAGATCATATTTGTATTTTTTAAGTAGGCTCTAAACTCGGCTACCTTAACATCATATTATTTGTAGGATTTATCTGAATCACTAGCTTCCATAATAGAGGTAAACTTTGTTCGATATTTAGCAGCTATTTATCGATTGTTCGTTTTCCCTAAGTTACCCAAAGATTTATCAATTTAAGCTGATTTACTCTTGATAAATAATTGGAATTCCTGAATTACATTATTTTTACATCACTGTACCAGAGATATTTCTCCTCAGTTATGATTTTAAGGAATTTTTCAAGACCTTGTCTCCTGATGATCAAAAAATCGGCTTAATTATTCCCGAGAAACTTTTTTTCAGGGAGAGAAGGCACATAAATCCCTGGCCATCTGTTTGCCATATGCTGTTTAAAAATAAGAAAATCAGAATATCTCCTCCAGACATCAATTTCGCCAATATCATCAGACCCATGAATATGATAAGAATGATGCTTACTCGCTCCACCCATTAATTCGGGAGAATCTACTGTAATTTTAATCTGAGTAAGTGTATAGTTACCTAGCCTGTAAATTATTGTTTTTACATTTTTAAGATATAGATAATTTATAGCAATTAATTTATATTAATCAAATATAGTTTAAATTCATTTTTATAGTTTTTCTATGTCAATTTTAAGTTGGTGAAAAGTTTAAAAACTAAGTCCAAGTCTTCGATTTCCACATGAATCTTATTACATTTAAATAGAACAAATATTTTGGGAAATCGAATCTGGTACATAAGCAAAATATTTTTTTTCGTTTCATATTTAATTTACAGATAACTAAGGTCATCAATGATATATAGATCAACCAGTGCGAGGAACTCCTACAACTTTGCCGTCTTGATCAACAAACACTCTCACTCTATCTAATCTGAAATCTCTTGTGACTGGAGACCCTTATGGAAGAATTTGAACGTTCCCATTTGGTAAATCATGCAAGATTTGTGCTTTGGCTTCTTCTCCTGGCTTTCCTTCTAAATGTGGCCACTAGCTCATGCTTGCTTCCTTCAAAAATATTTAAATTTGATTATATTTTTTAAAATATCTAATACTTAACTTAGAATATCTGATTATTTTTAAAAGTAGTAAAATTAATTATTAAATCAAAATGAAGTCCAAATTCTCGAATTTTTTATATTATTCATTTCTTATTGCATTGTGACAAGAGCCTTTGATCTCCATTTAATAATCTCGTTTAATTTTTTTATTTTATTAAATGTTTCATCTTCTTTTCTATCCTTGTATTCTTTTTATTCAGAATTGTTCCATCGTTCTATGGGACCATCATTTTCGGTTAAAATTGAGGGGATGGATTTATGTTTTTAAGATTGAAAACCTAATTTACTCGAAACTTAACTCGCTATTTTTTTATATTTTCTTCTTAAAAATTGGTTTTTTAGGATTTCGCTACTATTCTATTTTGGATTAATAGTATTTTTATTTCTTGCAACCTAAATTTTGTTATTTGATAAACTTTTTGATTTTCTTGCTAATGTTCTCTCCTGAAGCTTTTGCAAATGTTCAGGAACAATACATCCCCACATTTCAGGAAGCTCCTAAACATTTTTAGGTTGATTCTTACTTGCTCTTTGATTCAATTAATTTAAATTTTATTCATAGATCACAGCAACTCTTTGATTAGGTAGGGAGACACTTCGAAGCTTATATCGACCTTTTTTCATAATTTTTTATGGTGGCTTTTACTCTAATTTAGTTTTTTATTTAATTTTTTGTTATTTTTGTCGTTTTATTAATATCATTCTTTTTCTAAATTTATTATCCATAAAAAATTTGTCAGCAATTAATATAATACTTTCTATATTGACAAGCAAAAATGAAGAATCTTTTGTTATATTTATATTTTATCTATCAATCAGATTCGTACTCATTATCTTCTTAATCATCATTATATTAGTTTGAATCTCCTTCAAGTTCGTAATCTTCATAATTTTATTCCTCTCCTGACATTTGATCTTGATCATTTCTTCTTTTTTTCTTGTGTTCAACTTGTTTTGGCTTATTTTTATTATTTCCTAAGCTTCGAGCACTCTTTTGTTTTGATATTTTTGATAACATTGGTTTTTCTGAATAAAAATTTATTGATTGATTTGCAGAAGATTCATGACGTTATATTTGAGCCGAGTTATTGTTTTTGTCAGGAATTTCTTACCATACTACTTAATCTTCATTTCTTTACTCATTTATTCTTTGTGATTCACTTTGTTGCTGAATTTTCTTAACAAACCCAGGTTCTTTTTCTTTTTTTGAAAGCTTATCATCTTAAAATTAATTCTCATCATTTTGGGGCATAGGAGGGAGATCTTACTCAGATTTTTGTCTTTAGCTTCTTTGTTTTTTTTGCGAATTTTGATTTGACATATTTATGCTTCGATGGCTTTGACTATGACTCCTGACACTTTGTTCATCAAAAGAACTTCGCTATTTTCCATCTATCAAAGAAGTTTTAATTTGTTATTTGATGCGAAACATCACACTTTATTTTCCTTTTCTCCATTTTTTATGGTCGTAGTTACTACCCTTTTTAGGAGGTTGTATCTTTGGAGTTTTAATTACTATCTTTTTCTTTTGAATTTTGTGGATCCACTTCAGCTCACTTGGTTCAGGATCATTTCTAATAGCAATTCTTATCCAAATTACCTTGGCTTTAAAATCGCATTATTAAGGCAATGGATACTTATCTCTAAATTGAGACCATCTGATTGGTTATGTGGCATTAGCTTCAGCACTTCTTTTATGTGCTATGTAATATCCAATTAACATCAAGTTTGGGATACTTTGCTCTAAACTCTAAATCTCGAAACGAGGATCTTAAACACCTTTAAATTTAAAATATTGAGACATTTTTACGATGTCCCCTTTCTGCATGCAATACGTTTTGAATACAAACTCGAGATCTCTTTGAGAAAAAAGCTTGCATGGATCACTGTAAGGAGGATTTTATAGAGCACAGTCATCATCTTTTCTCGTAATCGCAAATTTGTAGAGAGAATGATGTTCAGTATAGCTGATAAACCTAGCATAAATTCTTTATCTTTGCTAAGAATTAATAGAAACGTGATAGTCAGTACGACCAAAACGCATTATCCTGCACCCCTCAGATTTCATATTGACAAAATTGAGATAAAAGTTATCTTTTTAGCCTGAATTAAATAAATGTATTACTATCAGGTATAATATCTTTCAAGTTGAGAAAGGCTTCAAACATCTGATCTGACTGATTATCATAGAGTAATAAGGAGGGAATTTTTTGAGCTTTAAACAGATGTGCTTCGATATTAATGATAGTCTCTCTTATAATTCTTTTCAGATGTTCACGCAAATGTATGGGTTCTCGTCTAAGTTATGGCAATGGTTTACTTAACAAATTTTTCGATAACCTTACTCATATCGTAATCAATAAGAAAAGTTTTGAGGATATTCTCTGACTCCTCCATGCTGAAGGTTGCAGTCTGAATCATGATGAATTTTTTAATAATTATAAAACCTAAATGGAGGTAAACTTAAAAAATTTAATAATTTATTTAAAAAATTTTTGTTAAAAACGGACTTTGAAAACAATCTGTCTATTCATCTATTAAAATAGTTTTATTTAAAAAATATTTCTATTAATAAGCTTGATATGTAAAATATGAAAGAATGTTTATAAACCATTATTATTTTTTATGAACTCGAAAGGATTCAAAAACTTTAACAAAGCAGCCTAATCATTCAATCCTAACAATATCAATATTAATGGTAGATTTAGATTTGGTCTAATCTTAGCAGGTGTACTTGGCTATGGTTTGCTCAATTCTATCTATTATGGTAATTCATTCATATATTAATAGTTGATGTGGGACACTATGCAATCAAGTTTAATAAATTTACTGGATTATCACCCATTCGATATAGTTAAGGCTATAATTTTAGGTTTCCTTTTATTGAGAAACCTATCATCTATAATGTTCAGACTAGATAGAGAGAAATCAAGGGTGAAACTGCTAATCGAGATATGCAGGCTATTCGTATTTCCATCAGGGTACTTTTCCACCCAGAAGTTGATAAACTTAATGTTATCCATAACAATGTTGGAGAAAATTATGAGGATAAGGTTTTACCTGCTATCTGTAACTAGATATTAAGAACTGTTGTTGCACAGTTCTCTGCTAACCAATTACTTTCTCAAAGAGATCAAGTCTCTGATCGTATTCGAACTCTATTATCCTAAAGAGCTGCCCATTTCAATATCATCGTTGATAACTTAGCTATCACATAATTGACATTCATGAAAGAATATCTAGAAGCAATCGAATCGAAGCAAGTAGCTCAGCAAGAAGCCGAAAGAGCAAAATACGAAGTATAACAAGCTAGATAAGCCAAAAAGAGTACTATAATCCAGGCCTAAGCCTCAGCAAAATCGATCGAATTAGTCGGCTTGGCAGCAATGACCAACCCATGTAAAATATCCTCATAATTTAGCATATCTTGATGTCCGTAAAATCGAGTACACTAAAAAAATTGCCTAGATCCTAGCTGATACCAAGAATAGTGTCCTCTTAAATTCTTCCATATTGAACATGGAGTTACCAAAATAGCGACTTTATACTAATACAAGTAATACAAAATGAATATTGTGATTAGTAGTATATGCTTTTATGTTGCTTATGATTTTATTAATCAAATTTAACGATTTTTGTATGAGGTTTTTGTATAAATAATCAATTTTGTTTTCTTTTTTCTTTTTCGATCTTTGTGTTATTCCAATAGATAAAAAATTGGGTTAATACTGTTCCGTTGAGTGTAGTCGCTAAAATTATGGATAAGGCGAACATGTAATCGTTACCAATCTAGACAAGTACTGTGAAAAGTCTACCAACATTTCCTAAAAATAGGAGCAAACATGTTGCTAAAGCTAGACTTCCTGTGGATTTACATCTGAATATGTGTAATATTTGAGTTAATCTTGCGCTAGAAACTAGGATAATGTATAAGGTTACAGAGGAAGATTTGTAAGATCATTGCATAGCTGATAATTGTTGGTGGCCAAGTAAATGGATCTTTGGTGATGAACATCCCCAAGATAAAAACAATTAATAATGCAATATATTTCTGGGTTTGTTTTTGATCTGGTTGTGGCATGCCCTTTGGTACATTTCGACCATATACGATAAATAGAACCATAATAAGTATATTTTGGCCTAGAAGAAAAGCATTTTCTCCATAAATGCTAAAAGGATTACCTCGATACCAACTATAGACAATTGTAACCCAGTTAGTCATCGATTCCATCAAAATGCTCGTAAAAGAGATTCCGTATGTCGATTTATCGAGTAAAATTTTAATTAGTTGAGGTACTTTAACAATGGCAGATCCGACAATCAAACCATACCCCAATAACTTACTAAGAGTCTAAAATAAATTGATTCGTACTAGTTTGAGGCATTATTGATCGGTGATATCAAATTTTTAGATCAAGGAATTGTAACATTTTGGAGAGAAGATAAAATAGATATACTGAGTTGCTTTTATTTATTATGCGAATGCGAGTGAGATCAGAAGGATGCACAAAATAACGTTTTTGAACTAGAATTTGAGCAGCATAAGTATTTAATTATTGTTGATTGCTTAATTATATCTTGAAACTAGTTTAAATATTGGAGGTTGGCTTATAACTCTAGAATATAATAAAATATTTACGTATTCATCACAAAAACATAATATTAAAATTTCAAAAAAATTAAGCTTTTATAAATTTTTTATTCAAGATTACCATGAACGCCAATAATGCCGGTCACAACCACAAAGTAGCAATGCTTTTTATTAAAAAACAATACGAGAGTAACTCGCGATTTATTTAGTCGTTTAGAAAGTACAATATGATCTTGGACTTTCGGTTGGACTCATTGATTAGGATTTGTTTAGATGGAGGCTATGCTTCCAGGGTCCAGAAGATACATGCTTCGAAGGAGGGTTATATTAAGCGACATTGACATTCCCCGAAGACTTCCCTAAAATGCCACCCAAAATGGTTTTTAAAACTTAAATGTTTCACCCCAACAGTATTTCATAATTAACACAGTATATCCAAATGGCTAGGTCTGTATTTCAATTCTGCACCCTCCTGTAGAAGATCCCTTCAATCCCCAATAAAAACTAGATTAAAAATGGAACCCAGTCCAGACCATTGAAGCCATAATCGTGAGTGTAATATCAATGCTAGTCGACCCAAACACGGATTCACCGGCAAACGTGGACGCAGCTAAAATGTTTAGATAAAAAAAACAAGAATATATTAAAAAAGTTAGAAGGCTTGCTGAAAAGAGTATTGGAATATGATGATAAATATAAACAGCTTATATATATTTCCTTATGAACATAAATTAGTATATACAGTCATTATACAAATGATATGCCAAAACAAATAAATAAATTTTTATCAATAAAATTCAAACAGAAACAATGTATAAGAGCAAATCTAAAAAGAAATTAAAATTATAGGATATAACCAATTACTCGAACTCTAGAGAGCATCCTTTTTCATATTCCAAAAGCCCTAAAGCTAAAATAAATCCTAACTATGCCTCAAG
>ERZ724506.882-NODE-882-length-10549-cov-2.826091_pt1 | contig 10549 bp, 7 predicted proteins | sample MGYA00376039_ERZ724506 | MGnify/ENA primary metagenome ERZ724506 (study PRJEB28724, sample SAMN07190887) | wastewater metagenome | isolation source: effluent of sewage treatment plant in Hong Hong | place: USA: Christiansburg, Virginia | collected 2016-03-01 ... | reverse complement strand
TGTACGCGTGAGTGTGCTGAAGCACAAGGTAAAGACGTTGGTGTTATCGCGACTGAGAAAGGATGGAACTTATATGTTTGTGGTAATGGTGGGATGAAACCTCGTCATGCTGAGCTACTTGCATCTGACTTAGATACACAAACATTGATTCGTTATATTGACCGATTCTTTATGTTCTACATCCAAACAGCTGATCGTTTACAACGTACTAGCGTATGGCGTGACAACATGGAAGGTGGTTTAGATTATCTAAAATCAGTGATTGTTGATGATTCTCTTGGTCTTGCTGAAGAACTTGAACGTCGTATGACACATGTTATTGGTACATACCAAGATGAATGGCGTACTGCGGTAGAGAATCCAGAAATTCGTAAACGTTTCCAAACTTACATCAACGCAAGTGCTGAAGAACAAGCTGATCCGTACATTCAATTTACTCAAGTACGTGATCAAATCCGTCCTTTGAACGATGCAGAACGTTCAGAAGATCGTATCCCAATGGTTGAAGCATAAGGAGAGAAAAATGACAAATTTAAAAGATGTGAATATGCTTCCAGAAAATCAATGGGTTGATGTATGTAATTTAGATGACATCACACCAAATACAGGTGTAGGTGCATTGGTTGATGGTCAATCAATTGCATTGTTTCGCGTGGGTCATGAAAAGCGTATTTATGCGTTAAGCAATAAAGACCCGTTCAGCCAAGCGAATGTCATGTGCCGTGGCATTATTGGTGACTTACAAGGCGAACGTGTTATTGCATCACCAATTTATAAACAGCATTTTAGTTTAGCGACTGGTCGTTGTTTAGAAGATAAAGATCAAAAGCTTCTTGTTTACCCAACTAAAATCGAAGATGGTCGTGTTTGGGTTGGTTCGGTTGCTCAGAAAACTTACATTACCAATAATGGTGTTTCACAAGAGAAGTTGAAACTTGTCTTGATTGGTAATGGTTTGGCTGGTATGCGTTGTTTGGAAGACTTGCTTGATATGGCGCCAGACCGTTACGAAGTGACGGTGATTGGTGAAGAGCCTTGGGGTAACTACAACCGTATTATGTTGTCACCAGTGCTTTCAGGTGAGAAAACGATTGATGACATTATGTTGCACCCACACGCATGGTATAGCGATAAAGGGATCAAATTTATTGCAGATGATCCTGCGGTAAAAATTGACCGTACTCGTAAAGTGGTGCATACCGAAAAAGGTGAAAGTGTTGATTATGATCGTTTAATCATTGCAACAGGTTCTAAACCATTTATTCCACCAGTTCAAGGCGTAGACTTGAAAGGTGTGATTAGTTTCCGCGATATTTATGATGTGAATACCATGATTAAATATTGTGAAACGAAGAAGAATGCCGTTGTGATTGGTGGCGGTTTGCTTGGTTTGGAAGCTGCTTATGGTCTTAAGCAACGTGGCATGAATGTAACGGTTCTTCATTTGATGGATCGCATCATGGAGCGTCAGCTTGATGGTCGTGCAAGCCGTATGCTACGCAATAGTATTGAAGAGAAAGGCATCAATATTATTACTGAAGCAAATACCGAAGCTTTGATCGGTAAAGATGGTCATGTGAACCAAGTCCGTTTAAAAGATGGTACTGTGCTTGATGCTGATTTAGTGATCTTTGCGGTGGGTATTCGTCCAAATATTGCTTTGGCGCAAAGTGCAGGCTTACGTTGTAATCGCGGTATTTTGGTTAATGATACGATGCAAACTTTTGACCCAAGTATTTATGCTGTGGGCGAATGTATCGAACACCGTAGTCAAACTTTTGGTTTGGTTGAGCCACTATGGGGACAAGCATTTATCTGTGCAACGCATTTGGCTGAACATGGTAGCTTGACTTTCAAATCACCAACTGTTCCAACTCAGTTGAAAGTTAGTGGTGTTGATGTATTCTCTGCGGGTAATTTCGAGCCTAAAGAAGATTATGAAGACATCATCCTAAATGATGAAAAACGCCAAATTTATAAACGCATTATTATCCAAAAAGATAAAGTTATTGGTGCGGTTTTATTTGGTGATACTGAAGATGGTATGTGGTATGCCGAACTTATTGCTGATCAAACACCAGTATCAACATTTAGAAATAAATTGTTATTTGGTAAAGACTTTGCAATGAAGAAAGCAGGTTAATTGTATTTGGGTTTAGGGAAAATTTTTCCTAAACCCAAACATGAAAGAAATGTAGCAATACACTGAATATTTTACTACTTTGATAAAGTAGAACAGCGGTTCACAATAAAGATTAAGGTTTAATATTAGAGTCGTATGCTGTTGATCAATGGTCATCATACAGCGTCGTTAGGGTTAAACTTTGGTCAGGGCATAGATGAAATAGGTAGTAACAAGGGGCAGTCATGAACAGTATTCAAAATTTAGAAAACAGTCGCTCCGATCATGCACAAACAATTATTACAAAAACAACTTGTCCATATTGTGGAGTTGGATGTGGCGTTAATGTTGAAGTTCAACACAAAACACAAGGTGTAGCAGTTCAAGTTGCAGGGGATACTGAACACCCAGCAAATTTTGGGCGACTTTGTATTAAGGGCAGTAACTTAGCGGATACTTTAGGTTTAGAGACACGTGTTTTAAACCCAATGTTGGGACGTAAAAATCATCGTAGTGTAACGACATGGGATGTTGCAATTGAGAAAATTGCAGATCAATTCCAATCATGTATTGATCAATATGGGCCAGAAAGTGTTGCATTCTATGTTTCAGGACAATTGTTGACTGAAGATTATTATGTGGTCAATAAATTCGTTAAAGGTTATCTAGGCACAGCGAATATTGATACCAATTCACGCTTATGTATGTCGTCTGCCGTTGCAGCGCATAAACGTAGCTTTGGTGAAGATATTGTTCCTGCAAGTTATGAAGACTTTGAACATGCGGATATGGTTGTATTGGTTGGTTCGAATACAGCATGGTGTCATCCAGTTTTATACCAACGCATCATGCAAGCCAAGAGTCAGAACCCAGATTTATTTGTTGTGGTTGTTGACCCACGCTTTACCAGTACGTGTGAGCAAGCAGATTTACATTTACCAATTTTACCTGGTCAAGATGTCGCCTTGTTCAAAGGGTTATTACAATATTTATATCAACATGGTTATGCGGATCATCAGTTTGTCGAATCTTATACAGAAGGTTTACAAGCACTTTTAGAAGCGAACCGAACTGAACAAGATTTTAAAGCTGTCGTAAAACGTACGGGTATTTCAGCAGAAAAATTACAATTATTCTTTGATAAATTTGCGACTACTGAAAAGGTTGTTACTTTATTCTCGATGGGTGTAAACCAATCATCTCAAGGGGTGAATAAAGCCAATAGTATTATTAACTGTCATTTACTTACAGGTAAAATTGGTAAGTTAGGCGCTGCACCATTTTCAATGACAGGACAACCCAATGCAATGGGTGGACGTGAAGTGGGTGGACTTGCGAATATGTTGGCAGCACACTTGGATATTGATAACTCAACACATCAAAATTTGGTGCAAAGTTTTTGGAATAGTCCAGCTATTGCAACAAAAGCGGGTCTTAAAGCGGTTGATTTATTCCAAGCGGTTGAAAGTGGAAAAATTAAAGCGATTTGGATTATGGCAACCAATCCTGTCGTCAGCCTTCCTGATGCTGATCAAGTCAAACGTGCTTTAGAAAAATGTGAGTTTGTTGTAGTTTCAGATATTTGTGCTGATACGGATACGACAGCTTATGCCGATGTTTTGCTGCCAGCATTAGGTTGGGGTGAAAAGGATGGAACTGTAACCAATTCAGAACGCCGAATTTCACGCCAACGTGCATTTTTAGCACCACCAAAACAAGCTAAAGCCGATTGGTGGGCAATTGCTGAAGTTGCAAAAAAACTTGGTTTTTCTGGTTTTGATTTTAATAATGCATGTGACATTTTTAATGAGCATGCTGCATTATCAGCTTATCAAAATGCGAGTTTAGCTGAGCGTGGTCAGGTTGAGAACTTTCGTTATTTCAATCTAAAAGGTTTAATGAATTTAAGTCTTGAAGAATATAATGAGTTAAAACCAACACAATGGCCGGTGTGGGAAAAAGGTCAAACCACATCGGTTAAGCAGCTTTTTGGTCAGGGTGAGTTTAGCTATGCTTCTCGAAAAGCAAAACTGATTCCAACGATTGCAATTGATCCAGTGCATGCGATTTCTGAAGATTATCCTTTGATTTTGAATACAGGTCGTATTCGTGATCAATGGCATACGATGACACGTACTGGTCTATCAGCAAATCTCACGACACATCGCGCTGAACCATTTTGTGAGATTCATCCGAACGATGCACTCAAATTTGGTATTCGTGATAAAGGATTGGTTGAAATCCGTTCAGCATGGGGAAGTTGTGTATTACGCGTAACACTTGCTCAAGGCGTTCGTCGTGGACAAATTTTTGCACCAATTCATTGGACTGAACAGGTTGCTTCGGATGCGCGAATTGGTAAAGTCGTGAATCCTGTTGTGGATGCAATTTCGGGTGAGCCTGAATTTAAGCATACACCAGTTTCGATTCAACCGTTCCATACCACTTGGCAAGGTGTTTTATATGTTCGAGAGGGTTTTGAATATCAAATCAAAACATCTTTACAAACATGTGCTTGGTGGACAAAGATTAAAACGGCTAAGGCAATGCGTTATGAGATTGCAGATCGACATAGTATTGACCAAACTCAGAAAAATCTAAAAAGCTTTTTACCGTTTGTAGATGAAACTTATGAATGGTTAAGTATTGAAGATATTTCATCACAATTGAGTCATAGTATTGTACTCAAAGATGGGATTTTGATTGCAAGCCTATACATTGCGCCTGCTGATTTGTTGCCTGACCGTGATTGGGTTGCAACTTTATTTAAACGTGAACGCTTAAGTGCCTTGCACCGTAAAGCATTGTTGGCAGGTATGCCGATGTCTGCTGCAAATAACGATGGCCCATTGGTGTGTAGCTGTTTTAAAGTCGGCAAGAACAAAATTATTGAAGCGATTAAAACGCAAAATATTACCCATGAAAAACAAGTGACTGCATGTTTAAAAGCAGGTGGTAATTGTGGTTCTTGTCTACCAGAAATTCGTGGTCTGATTAAAACGTGTCAGTTGGAGGCAGAAGCATGAATATAGAAATTCCCGCTACAGATCTTGTGATCTTGGCGGGAGGTCAAGCACGCCGCATGAATGGCATGAATAAGCTATTACAGCAGTTTGATGATCAAATTCAACTTTCTAAAATTTGCCAAAGATTTAAACCAGAAGTGCAAAATATTTGGGTAAATAGTCATCGTGATAGCTCGATCTATAAACAAATTGAACCAGATATTCAGTGTTATTCAGATGAGCAAACAGGCTTTTTAGGACCATTAATGGGAATGAAAAGTGCTTGGTCATATTTACAATCGGATTATGCCTTGTTTATCCCTTGTGATGTGACCTATATTCCAAATCAGGTATTGGCGAAGTTGCATCGTGCACTACAAAAGAACCCACAAGCACACGTTGCCTATGTTGCCATTAATGGAGATGCGCTATATCCATTTTGTTTGTTGAAGCGGGAAAGTTTGCCTATTTTACAACAGCAAATACAGGCAGATAAATTGAGTTTGCGTGAGTGTTTTAAGCAATTGTACGCACAAAGTGCTGCATTCCAAAAACAAAGCTTATTTTGTCATAGTATTAATTCTTTAGATGAATTACAGCAATATAAACAAATGAAGGCTTTTAGGCAGATGTTTGTTACCAATTAAAACACCAAATTCTAATTTACATTTAGGTAAATGATTTAACGATTAAACTGTTTTGGTTTGAGAGTGATAAGCATATAAGCCTTTTCCAACCTTTACATTCACTTGCTTAGGCGAAAGCGGTTCGGAACATTCAGAACAAACCATGACTGGATGGAATGCATGTCCGCAAGTTTCATGCACATAATCGAGTGGTGCGCCAAGTCCTTTATCCATAAAAGTATCCCCCCAGTGAACAATACTCATAATAATTGGATAAAGTGCTAAACCTTTCTCTGTTAAACGATATTCAAAGCGTTTTTGGGTCTCGGTATAAGGTACTTTATGCAAAATGCCTTCATTGACCAATGTATTCAATCGATCTGTCAAAACATGGCGAGTTACGCCAAGATTTTTATGAAAATCATCAAATCGACGAATGCCTAAGAACGCATTACGAATAATCATCATTGACCAAGTATCACCGATCACTGATAAAGTTCGTGCAACAGAACAAGGTTGATTGCCAACATCAGAGATTTTCATGTAACTCACAAATCCTGTATCAAAATAGAATGAATATTATAAAAATATTAATTGAAAAGGGTATGAATGTATAGTTTTCATCGTAAATTTTGTAACAATATGGTTCTTAATTGGAATTAATATTTTATTTTTGTATGCACTAGCGTATTTTCTATTGATTTTAGATCAAGAAGTGATTCACTCACTTTGAGCGGTGACCTTATTTCAAATTTTGGTTTCATTTAGGTAAATAGTATTAGGCAGTTCTTTAGAAATACATTAATGTTGATGATGGTGTTTTAATTTTTTGATTAATAAAAATATTTTATGTTTTTCTATATTTGAAATTTAACCGCTCGCATTTTTTGATTGACGTGTTTTTTGTATCATTGATCAGAGCTCAGTTCTACTGATATTTAAATCAGCAATAGTATCTTTGAATTTTGTTCATTTTTTGTCTGATGTAAACAAAGTAAAATGAATAATAAGTCATAAAATAAATTTTGTAGTGCTATCCAAAAATTAAAAAATAAGTTCTAATTAGGAACTAATTTTTGTTAAGGGGGTGGGTGATGACTTTTGTTGTACTTGAAGATTGTATCCAGTGTAAGCACACAGATTGTGTTTCTGTTTGTCCTGTAGATTGTTTTTATGAAGGTCCTAATTTTTTAGTGATTAATCCAGATGAATGTATCGACTGTGCATTATGTGAACCTGAATGTCCTGTGGATGCAATTCGTGCTGAAGATGAAGTGCCTGTGGATCAAAAAGAATTCATTGAATTAAATGCAGAACTTGCAGCAAATGAAAATTGGAAAAGAATCACAGTCAAACAAGATGCCTTAGCAGACCATCAACAATGGCAAGGAATTAAAGGCAAAATTAGCCAATTAGACAGAAATGGCGCTTAAGCGAATAAGTGGAATTTAGGGGAGTTAGAACATGTCAGCATTTCAGGTCGAAACAGTTCAGAGTGTTCATCATTGGAATGATACTTTATTTAGTTTCAAGACGAGCAGATCTGATAGTTTACGGTTCAAATCAGGTCAATTTGTGATGATTGGCTTAGAAATAGAGGGCAAACCTCTAATGCGTGCTTATTCTGTGGTGAGTGCAAATTATGAAGACCACCTCGAATTTTATAGTATTAAAGTTCCTGACGGACCGCTGACTTCACATTTGCAGCATCTGAAAATTGGTGATCAGTTGTTAGTAAGCAAAAAGCCAACAGGATCATTGATCTTGGATAATTTAAAACCAGGTAAGAACTTATATTTGCTTTCAACGGGGACAGGCTTAGCACCTTTTATGAGTGTTATTCGAGATCCTGAGTTTTATGATCATTTTGAAAAGATTATTTTAACGCATGGTGTGCGTTGGGTGAGTGAACTAGGCTATAAGGATTATATTGATCAAGGTTTACCTTCACATGAATACTTAGGTGAGATGGTACAAAATCAGTTAATTTATTATCCAACTGTGACACGAGAAGAATTTCATCAAATGGGGCGATTGACAGATTTGATTCGGTCTCAAAAGATGTTTAGAGATATTGATTTGCAAGAATTAAATCCTGAGACAGATCGTGTGATGATTTGTGGTAGTCCGAGTATGCTCAAGGATCTAGTCGAAATTTTAAAAGAAAAAGGTTTTGTGGAAGGTACGAGCCATGCGCCTGGTGATTATGTGATTGAACGTGCCTTTGTGGAAAAATAGTACATTAATTGATTCATATTTAAACGGATTGAACCTCAGCGATAGACCGCTGCTAAAACGAACCTAGCTAAAAGGGTAAGAGAAAATGAGTAAACAAGAAATCTCTTTCAGTAATCGAAATGACGTCACAGCTTGTATTTTATGTTCACGGAATTGTGGCTTAAGTGTTGAAATTGAAGATAATCAATTCAAGAAAATTAAGGGGGATGATCAGCATCCATTTTCTCAAGGTTATATTTGCCAAAAAGCAGCACGTTTGCAACATTATCAAAAGCATGCAGATCGTTTGACTGCACCGTTAAAACGTCAAGCAGATGGTTCATTTAAAGAAATCAGTTGGGCGCAAGCCATTCAGGAAATTGCAGATCAACTGGTACATATTCGTGATACTTTTGGTGGAACGGCATTTGCTTCGGTAGGTGGTGGTGGTCAGGGGAATCATTTAGGCGCAGCCTATGGGCGTCAGCTCCTGTATGCCATGAAAAGTTTTTATGCTTATAACTCACTGGCTCAAGAAAAAACAGGTGATTTTTGGGTCAATGGTCGCTTGTTTGGTAGTCAAGCCTGTCATACCACAGAAGATGTTGAGTATGCTGATTATGTCTTATTTATTGGAACTAACCCATTTCAAGCTCATGGGATTCCCAATGCACGAGATACGCTAAAACACATCAAAAAAGACCCAAATCGTACCATGGTGGTTTTTGATCCGCGTGTAACGGAAACGGCGAAACAGGCGGATATTCATGTGCAATTGAAACCTGGAACGGATGCTTACCTCATGTCGGCAATGATTGCGATCATGTTACGTGAGAACCTCTATGATCAGCAGTTTATCCAAAAGCATACACATGGTTTTGATGAGGTTAAGCAGGCTTTTCTCGCTATTCCTATAGAAGAATATATCCAAAAAGCAGACGTTTCGGTTGAACAAATCTATCAAATTGTACGTGACTTTGCCAAAGCAAAGCGGGGTTGTGTTCGTATTGATTTGGGCATTCAACATACCTTAAATACAACTTTAAATGGTTATTTAGAGAAGCTTTTATATTTATTGGCAGGGCACTTCGGTCAGCAAGGCACTAATAATTTACATACCATGTTTATTCCGATTTTGACCCATACGGATGAGCGCAATCCTAAATATCGCCGTACTGTTCATCATAAAATGTTCCCAATCTCAGGCTTCTTTCCACCTAATATTTTGCCCGATGAGATTCTCAAAGCTGGAGAAAAACGAGTTCGTGCCGTTTTTGTGGATAGTTGTAACCCTTTATTGACCTATCCAGACACTGCTGCTTATGAGCAAGCATTCAAATCATTGGATCTATTGGTCGTTGTTGATGTGGCAATGACCGAGACAGCTCGTTTTGCTGATTATATTTTGCCCGCGCATAGCCAGTTTGAAAAATGGGAATTTACAGGTTTCAATTTAGAGTTCCCTAAAAATGGTTTCCATTTACGTCACCCATTATTTAAAGCTCAGGGCAATACTTTAAGTGAAGCAGAAATTTATACGCGCTTGCTTGAAGCAATGAACGTGATACCTCAACAATTTCCTATTTTGAGTAAAATTGCAGAAAAAGATTCAGCTAAGACTGCTTATCTTGCTTATTTCGGTGCGCTTGGTGTCAGTTTTGCTAAAAATAAAAAGTTAATTCCTTTTGCTGCATCAATTGTATATCGCACATTAGGAAAGACTTTGCCGAATGATGCGGCTGCGACAGCCTTGTTATTACCATTATGTATGCAATATGCTGCTCAGCATTATCAGGCAGTTAAGCAAGCTGGATACCAAGGCAATCGTTTGAATCTAGGCGTTAAATTATTTCAAGCGATTTTGCAACAACGTTCAGGTGTGGTGTTATCGCAGCATGAATATGCGGATGTATGGCAGTTGATTGCATATAAAGATAAAAAAATCCGTTTGGCGATTCCAGAAATGTTTGTTGAATTGGCTCAACTCCAACAACAATCCTTAGTACTAACAGATGATTATCCATTTATATTATTTGCTGGTGAGCGCCGTAGCTATAATGCCAACCAAATTTATCGTGATCCTGCTTGGCGTAAAGTTGATGCAGAAGGGCGTTTAAGAATGAATCCAGAAGATGCATCTGAATTTGCTGTGGAAACGGGGCAGACCTTACAATGTATTTCTGAGCATGGGAAAATTTTGGTTGTCGTTGAGCTTGATGAAGGAATGCGTAAGGGGGTTGTATCATTGCCACATGGTTATGGCTTGCGTTATCGTGGTGGCGAACCGATTGGTCCAGAATTAAACCGATTAACGTCAACTCAGCATTGTGATCCTTTGTCTAAGACACCATATCATAAGTATGTACCTGTGCGTTTAGAACGCTTGGATGCTTAAATGATTTAATTGAGAAATGCACTGAATTGCATCGTTTTTGATTAAATTGATTGAAAATGGTGCGTTGTTTCTTTGGTAAAAATAAGGGAGCTATACGGTATTCTAGTTTAATGGTTGAAATCATATCTTGTTTGAATAAATAATTCACATTGCAATCAAATATGGTCGAAGATTGGAATAGATA
>ERZ724506.880-NODE-880-length-10566-cov-6.194368_pt1 | contig 10566 bp, 8 predicted proteins | sample MGYA00376039_ERZ724506 | MGnify/ENA primary metagenome ERZ724506 (study PRJEB28724, sample SAMN07190887) | wastewater metagenome | isolation source: effluent of sewage treatment plant in Hong Hong | place: USA: Christiansburg, Virginia | collected 2016-03-01 ... | reverse complement strand
ATCCATCATATTCTTCGGAAAAGTCGTGAAATTATATAAGAATGAGTAGTTATTAGTTAGGTTATACACAAAACAATATGAGCCATAGCTCATTACGAAATATTTTTCATTTGCATCGAAGGATATCTGGTTTGTTGTTGATACTGGGAATGTTTTTATCACTGTCAGGTTGCTGTCCGCTGTGTAGATGAATATCCCTGATGATAGCATTATGTATATACGGTTGTTCACTAACTTTGACGAATAATAAGTAACTGATGAAGAACTTCCTATAATTACTTTTCCAGCAAGTGTAAAATTTATAAAATATGCTAAAGAATACTTATTTATGGATGTGTCTAAGGTAATAACAAAATTCTCAGAAATAGATACACCAAATCTACATTAACATATTTTTTAAGTGGATGAAGAATTAGTGTACAAAATTCTAAAATTGGAAAAATTGTAATTGTATACAATTTTACATGAATAATCGTAGAAAAATGTATACTGAGTAGAATTGGGATTTAGATCATTTTCTGGGGTTGTTCGCTGAGCTTTTGTAAGATTATCTATCATCATAGTTTTCTGCATGGTGTATTGATGTGTATTGGATGTAAAATTAGGCTGGAATAATATTTGTGAGTATTTATTAGCAGTATTGACAGTAAATATTGCATGAGAATCCGTAGAATCCCATTAAATTCCATTTAAATTTGATGTGGATGATTAATTAGCAATTGTATAAACTTGTAAGTTGTACTAAGTTAGAATGTATGCTGACGAAGAATACAGCACAAGATAATAAAAACTTAATCATGTCTCCAATTCACTGATCTATGATAAAGACTTTGTTTTTGTTTGATTTATAAATATTCTTTCGAATATGAAATCTGGAAATCAATAAACAAATATTCTTATGGATATAAAATATGAAAACAGGCGTCAAGATGAAAGATACTATCATGTATATCTATTTTTAAACAAACAGATACATATTTTCATCAGCTATCGTTTTTTATATTTTTATTAATTATCTTTATTTTACATCTTTTACATAAATAATCGAATAATTAAATATAACTAACTTAATATTTGATACTATATTTATTTCATATGAAGTTAATTTTAAAAATATTTGAATTTTAACCAAACCTATATATTATTAATTATATAACAGAATATTATGGATAAGAAAATCAAAGCTTTTTTAATTAAGAATAAAGAAAATGGGGACTTTAATCAATATTGGTATTCTCCCAAGTCAATGGGGTTCCTAGCATAGCAAGCTGCTAAATGTGACTCAGCTTGCTTCCTATCTACTCCTAGCATATATTTTTGTCTAGAGAATCCTGAATATAAAAAACTGTACTTTGTCTTCGATGTATTTATTCTTTGATTTAATAGATTGACTAAAAATTTGGTAAAAACAATCCTAATTATTTCAAGTATGATTTTAACAAGCCAGAAGAAATACCTGAGAAATTTCATAACTCATTTGATTTTATTTTAGCCGATCCACCATTTATTACAGTTTAAGTATGGCAAAAATATGCTGAAGCGATTCGAAAACTGATAAAAAAAGATGAGGAAGGAAATATAATAGGTAAAATATTATTGAGTACAATTGACGAAAATTAAAATATGCTTTATGAGTTATTGGGAGTAAGAAGAAGAAAATGGAGACCATCAATCCCTCACTTAGTCTATCAATATAGCTTATATAGTAACTATTAAGATGTGGAGTTATAAAAAAACAATTAATAAATAGGATAATGAATGATTATATATCATAGATATTGCAAAAGATATATAAAATTGAGAAAATTAAAAAATTGATGAACAGAATCAAAGAAAATCATCAACAACTTGTATCATGCATTTATTCTTGATAAATTATCTGAAATTATTTGCATTTTCCATTCTATCAACTTTACTCAACTGTAAGCCAGATGGCATATTGGGTATCTCTACAGAACATCTCATTAGCTCATTTCTGATCTAAATGACGAATTTTTCCACTTGGATATGCTCATAGTTTACTATACTTGCCATATCTAGTAAACTTGTTTATGTAATCTTTATTGATTCAGTTATTGTTTTTAATTTTTATTGGACTATTTTTAATACCACATAACAGTCTTGAAGTAAGTCTTTCAATAAACAGAAATCCGATAACTGCTTTGTTGTTTTATATGTTATAAATCTTTATTCAAATAGAGACATTCCTTTTGTCAGAGTTTTTGTTACTCCTTCGTGAATTTTTAGGAGATTGTTTCTCTTTACAGTAAATTCATCAATATTTGAAGGGGTATATTGACTGCTTGAATGTCTTACAGGCTATTTTATCATTCTATCACTCAAAAATTGAGTGGATAGTCGACTTCCCAACCCTATATTTTCTCGATAAATGTTAAAAGGTGTTAGTTCAATATTATTTGATCCTACAAGAGGATTTATCTCAGTACTCTATCTTGAAACATCAATAGCATCCATTGAAGTAATTTTTTCTTATTTGAATTTGAGAGGCGACACTTCAGCAGGATTTCTTTACCCTAATTTTTCTTTGTCGTATTTACTATTTGTCAGGATTTTAGGCTTTTATTTACTCTTTTCTGCTTCATTCTCTATTTTTTTCAAATTTGACAATGGAGTAGAGAGAATATTTATATAATTTTGAGAGTAAAATCTTTTTTGGTCTTTAGGCTGAGAGTTACCCCTTGCTTCTCCTATTGCCTGAGAATTCTATTACCTTGTCTTTTTATCAAATCTTGCTTATTGTCTGACTTGTTGACTTATATTTTGGTTATTTTGATTCTGATTCTGAGTGTTTTGAGTATTTTGCTTTTCTTACTATCTTATTGAATAAGATCGATTACCCGTTGGGAGTTGAGTTGAACTTCCCAGATTTAATGAACCAGCAAATAATGATGTAAAAACTTTCTTATTAGGTGTTGATCCTCTATTATCTTAGCTCGCGGACAAATTTATTGTAGGCTCATCAATGTATTAACCATTTTCATCAATTTTTGTATTGAAGAGCTCTACCCATCCTATTCTTCTAAAATAATCTTTTGCTAGCATTCTTTTTATTAAATTTTGAGTTCTTTACGATACAGGAATCATGTTAGGCAACTGTACAGGCTGAGTATCAATTGTATTAATCAAACTCGCAATTGATTTGCTCTCAAAAGGGCAATAACCATAAAGCATTTCAAATAAAATAACACCTAATGACCAGATGTCAGCCTTGGTTGTGTATGATTCTCCTTTCAAAACTTAAGGAGCCATATATATTGGTGACCCCAACATAGTTTTCGCTAAATTTTATTCAGGCTTTAATCCTTTACAAAATCCAAAATCTCCTAATTTAACTTTTTTCTTATCATTCTCCTTGACTTGACCTTATTACACCACCTAACTTGTAAAAAATATATTTTCAGGTTTCAGATCTCTGTGCATAATGTTATTTTTATTGAGTACCTTAAACGCCTCTAATAGTTGCCTAAAAATGATTAAAGCTTTCTTCTAATCTAACCTTTGCTCTCTCTTAATTATATTCTGTAAAGTTCCCCCATTACAATATTAATAGACAAGATAACAGTTATTTTTAGATTTGATTATCTCATAGAACCTAATGATATACTATGAAATTCCAATAGATTGCAATGCTTAAATTTCGTTATTCTGATAAATTTAAAGCCTTTAATTTTATTGAAATTTTTCATTAGAAATCACTTTGACTGCAAAAATTCCACCTTTATCTTTATGAGTAGCCTTATAAACCAAACCGAAGTTACCCTCGCCAATAACCTCATTGAGAACATAACCCTCAATCACTCTAACCATCTTCCAATTCAAATTTATTATATAAAACAAATCAAATTTGTATAAAATATATCTAACGAAATTAGCATTACTTAGTTATTTTTATATTTATATCTTTTAGGTAGTATATTTTTAAGTCTTATCAGAATTATTTATACTTTTTTCATAGCATTTTTGTTTTTTATGATGGATTTTCAGGGGTTTGGGGTTAGGATTGCTCGGATTGGTGATTTTCTGGAGTTAGTTTTTGTTATTTTATTGGGTTTTTTATGAAAGATTGTGGAGGCTATCTAAACATTGACACTAAACTTAATACACCATCAAATGCAGCCCCACCCACAGTCTTTAAATCATTGATCCCACTCCCTAACTGCATTATATCTTAAATCCTTCTCTCCAAAAACTTCCAACTTTCGGCTTTGTTTGTACTTTGATCAGTTAACAAATGAAGTTAAGTTGTAGCATACGCTGTATTAAATAATATTCTTTTCGTGTAATAATTATAATCAGTCGAAGTATCCCCACATTTTCTCCAGACTTCATCACTGTATTACCACAGAATATTTTCTAAATCTGATGATATGTACTTGTTTATGAGATATTTTATGGATGGGCTCCTATAGCCATAGCTTGATTCCAAGTATCAACATATTAAATCTATTCCATTAATCTAACTTTTATCGAATACTGAACTTTCTCTCTTATTTTCTTAAGTCCATCAAAATTTGTATCATCTATTTTTCTTAATGCATTTTTATTCCAATTCCTCATACAATAGGTAATCATATCATATGGCCGTATTAAACGATGAGAAGCAGGTGATAAATCCATTTCAGCACATGCTGCGTGGATTGCACTATCTGACCATCCATATTTATGGACATGAGGTAAAGATTGTTTAATTATTTGTAATTTCAAGGGGGAATATGTTTGGGTTATATTACTAAACAAGAATTTGTTCACATTTGTTAGATTGTAAGGAGTTAGTATTTTTTTAATCATCTACAAGGCTAAGAATAATTAATATATATTTTTTTTGTTATTAAATCTTACCCGAATTAATTTTTTTATTAACATTAAGAAATTTTACATATTTTTCAAAAAAATATATTGTAAACATCTACTTTTTAAGCATAAATTAATTGCTCATTTATTACTTATTAGCGTTTTTTATTTAAAAATTAGTCTTTTTATAATTATAAATGTAATATAATAAGTTCATATAGTCATCATTTACAGTCATCAAGAACTCAAGAGAAAACTTCTTGGGTTTTTAATTGTTTACTAAGAGAGATAAAATACCTACCCAACCACAAAATCTTTATATCGAGCTCCTGGCTTAAAAAGACAAATAAATGATAAAAATCGAACAATGGAATTTCAAATGTCTCAAAACACTGGTTGAGAGTTAATATTAATCCAATCATGATTCAGAATTAGATTCAATTTAGATGTAAAAAAAATCATTCTTTTCAATCTTAGAATAAAAACTTCAGAAATTTAATCCCAAGTCACAAATCAAAACTTTCCAGCCTAAAAAAATGATAATTGCTCTCACTACTAAATAAAAATAATTGAAGAATTTTATTGAGGAAGATAAATTCTTAGTTAATATTGAAGACTACGAAGGTTAAGGATTCAACTGCCATGTAACTCTTGAGAGTATTCAAACTGAAATGAATAAAAAAGAGAGGCAAATAGGTTTATAAACTTCTTAAGATTAATTTTAGGTTCTTGAAGATTCTACTTTTGAACAGGAAAAGAAGCTGAAAGAAAAACAATTAGAATAAAAACAAAAATAAATATAGAAAAAAATCGAGTCTCCTATAAACAAAAAAACATAGCAATTTAATCCATCAATAATATCACATGAACCAAATCATGAAAAAACTTAAAAACAAAAGTAAAAACCAATATCATCCATTGAAAAATTACCACAATCTTCGAAAAATACTTAAAAAATACCTACTAACGAGTACATATACATATCAAAATATTCGACTAAATAAGTTATACTATCAGATTACTAAAGAAAAATTAGCATCATTGGAGAGACTTTGGATTTGATTTAGCAAGCCAATATAGGTGGAGATACTTTAAGAAATTTTTTGAAGAAAATCGAATGATAGTATAATTTATTTACTTTATGTTAATTCTGATATTTTCGTTCACGAATTCGCTTTATTATTACTCTTTTTATAATTGGTTTTCATAATTTTAATTTAGCTCATAAAAATGCTAGAAAGAATTGAAGAATTATTTTAAAAGAATAATAAATATTGAAAATATATAATATAAATGGAAAAGTAAAATGATAAAATATTAAAAAGTCAGAACTTTTTCACTACCTTTTGATAGAAGAAGTAAGGCTAAAAGATTATTGTTATTACTAGTATTTTGATATTTTTGATTATTCGCTTTCAGGCTCAAGGACATCATGATCAAATATAGAAGTATCTTGGCTCTAGATAATATTATCAGTGAATTGGATATGTCCTGTTACTTTCTTAATCCAAGGAGCTTATATTTTTTTTGGGATGCAACTTTGAGCTGTCTCTCCATACATAAATAAGTCATCTAGATGTAAATCGATGTCAGGTTTGAAAAAGTTTGGAAAGGGTAATGATATTTTAACAAATATACTTTTTTCGGGTTCAATAGATATTCCCTTATTTCTGAGCACTATTTTTCTATAAGGTAAGTAAGATGAAAGCCTTCTAACTCCTTTAAGTTATTTTTGTAGATCATCTATACATTAATCTTATAAGAGTTCTCGATTGATAAATTTCTCAACTCGGCTCGTAATTTCAGGTAAATATTTTGGTAACCCAGCAAGGACATTATCAGCCTTACTCGACTAGTTAGAGAGATAATACACTATAGCTAGATTATATCGTAATTAAATCGCTTCTTATTAATTTTTTTCTTAGAATATTGTCAGCTGAAGCAATTTTATTAATTAGTTATAGCGCTACGCAGAATAAAGATTTAGTAAATTAAGCCATTTTTTATATTTCTTTTCAACAAAATCTGACAGTATAACTTCATGTCTTTCTCCATTTATTTCAATTGAAGATTATTCGAATTTGCCTTAAAATGCATTGATCAGCATTTGGCCAAGAACTCCTCCATCCTCGAAGATGCCATTGTAAATATTCAGACATTTATCTATTTTTAGCATATCTTCCTCGCTTTCTAGAGTTGCTACTGATACTTTTTTTATTGATTTCGTAACTTATTCATAAGCTTTATTGAAAAATAAAATCTTTGTCACCCATTTCGATATTTTATCTTTGTCCTACTCTAGCTCGATAAACTTTTGTAGATCTTAGAATGATTTTTACATGTATGCTTGGGTCTATCCTTATGATTTATCAAAGAGTTGAATATAGCATATACATCTTCCTAGATATATCTCAGCTTTTTATTCCACCAGCAAGCCTGCAGAAAACTCTCGAATTGCTTATTTATAAAGCTTATTTTTGATTTCTACAACACCTTTGACATACAAAAATTTCCAGGTACATTCTTAGGCTATTTTAAGACATTTTTATAAAGAGTCACTGGCTTACTTGAATTTTTCAAGCTCGTATTCAACAAGAGCATAGTAATAATGCACGAGGGGGTTATTTTTGATCGCCGGCATATAGTGATCGAGGGTTTAAAGAATAGACAGAAATATTTTATTTCTGGTATTGAGTTCTTCAGAGAGAATAGGACTCTATGAAACTGCGAGACGGATTAAAGCGAGTACTCGAAATAAAATGGGCTAAACTGCTAGATTTTTCATAAGCCGATAATAATTATCCACTGCTAGCATAAACTTATCAATGGACTCTTCAATCATTTAATTATCCAGCATGAGTATCCCTTCACATAATATTTTGTTATAACTGAGATAGATGTCTGTATCAGGTTCTTTTCCTAGGTAATCCTTGATATGATTCTAGTAATGCTCATAAATTTCCAAGCATTCGATAAAATTATCCGAGAAATATTCAGCATATGCCCTGAATAACAGAACTACTGGTATCATCCAATTACATTAATTTGTATTCACAGATGCTGAAACAGGAGGTTGAGTTAATAATTTATGCATGTTTTCACTTAGACTTTGTTGATTTTGTTGATAATGTGCGGAAAATGGTTATTAATTTTTAGGAGAAGTTGAGGTGTATATCTTATTTCTGATTGATATATTTTTGAATTAGTTATAATCTGCATTATTTTCTTCATGCATTTTTTTATCTTTCTATCTATCTAGTGTGTAGCTACCCTTCTCAGTATTTTTATTTATCATTTTTATATCTAGGTATAGTTTTTTCTGTCCATGGCCAGCCGAGTTTATCAACATTTATCTTTCTCTCTCTGCTTATTTCTATAGACCCTGTTGATTCTGATATTCCTCATACTCTTCATATCTTTGAAATTCTTATAGTAGTTACTCACTTGTCATTTTGTTCTAGAGGACCGATTAATTCTTTTTTTGCTTTGTCTTGGATAAACGTTGAGAAGAGCATTTCTATTTATCAGCAAGTTTAGCGCCCTTGCTTATATTCATCTAGGTTTAATCGAATCTGATATTATTATTCTAGTACTCGTTATTTTTGGAACTTTCACGCATATTCCTTTTAATTTTGGATTAATTCTCATTATTAGTAAGAATATTTTCATATAATTTCTTAAAAATAGGTCCGGCCACCTCATACTTCTGCCTTATAACGAGCATGCTAGCCTAGCATAGCAACTTATATTAGGAAATCCCATAAAGATTATTTTATTCCTTATCTAACTCGTACTTATCAGCTAATTTCAACACAGATTAAGTTTAATAAAATTGATTATTTTCTATATACAGCTTGATCAATGTCTTACATGATTTAGCCATTATTTTTTTATTGTTGTTCGATGTGATACTTGATTCTAGATTAAGGATCGATTGATGTAATAGCTCAAAAGGTGTTAGTTATAATTAAGTTTTATTTGTTGGGCTTTTTATGGAGTTTATCAGTTGATTTGTTATTGTATTTTGAGGGTTATGGGACGAAGTCGATGATGTTGTAATCACACCTATATTTGCGGTTTTAGATTTATTCATTGGATTGGTCTATCTTGAGACAAATTACTATTGAGCAGGAATATTAATTTTAATAGATATCTTTTGATCCTTATTCTGCTAATAAATTTTCAATTGGTTAATAGCCAAATAATAATAAATCTCTGAGTTATAGTTTGTAGCCTTATTCGTAGCTAGTAATGCTTTCAATAGAAAAATTGATCTAGCATAATTACCTAGGTAGTACAGACATATGCTGATTTTTAATTCTAGTTATTTTGATATTTAAGTCTGGGAATGAATTTAAATGGGCTATGTGTTGCGCTGTGAGATATTTTGTGGACGTGATACGATTATTTTGGGTGATTGTGCTTCTTGGGCTTTTGTGTTGGGGCTTTTTATGTTATAATTTGTTTGGGAGTATGGGCTTGTTATTGCTTTGAGAGCCACTTTCAATTTAGGTTTATTAATGTTATTGACCATTAACTAAGATTTTAATTTTTGTTTTTCTCGTTCTTCATTCATTTTTATTTATTTATCATGATTGAATTCGAAGGATTAAGTAGGTCTCTAGACATATTCTCTTAACTTATCATTAATTTTAGATAATCTCTTTTATTCATATCGATCTTTACTCCGGTTCTTATGCTAATCAAACCCATTCTCTCTCACAAACTAACACTATTTTCTCATCGTACGGTCTTATTTTTGAAACTCTTCTTAATCATTGGGATTGTTATAATTCATCGTAGATTTTTATGATATTTTTTACAATTCTAAATATTATTTTGCTTTTTAGTAGCATTTTAATCCCTGCTGATAATTCATAATCTGCGTATAGTAATCCCCTAATCCTACCCATGCCGTCCAACATTTATTATTTATTTTAAGAACTTGCTTATAATCGTAGAATCCTTTCTAGTTCTAGTTGAGTTTTAGATAGATTTTAGCCCTGAAACAGTAACCCTGCTAGAATTTATTATCATTCCTTAATGCCTAATTAACCGCATCAAGAGCCTTACCAATATTATTAACTTTATTATACGCCATGGATAATAATAGATAAGCATGGCTAAGATTGGGTAACTGCATACTAGAATTTATTATAAGCTTTCGATTTAGAGATAGACCTAGGCTATTCTGATTATTTTTTTTAGTCGCTAGGTAATCCTTCAACTTCTGTATGGCACGCCCATACTGCTCCAAATGCATATAGCACACTGCGCACAGATACAGAGATTCTTGATGGTTAGGATAATGTAACAGATATTATTAGAAGTTATTGATAGCAGCTTTATGGTTATTAGTCTTATGATAGTACTGTTTTGCTGCAACCAACAACCACTAATAATTCTGCACCTAATTTTTTATATTCGGTTGTACGGCATTAAATTGATTATTTATTTGATTTTGAATTTTACGTAGACTACGATTTGTCGCTTTTATTTTCGATGGATGGGGTTGGGTTGTAATCAAAGAAAAATTACGACGATGTTGGTATACACTCATTATATTTTTTCTTATTTTATTCAATTATCTGTTTTTTTATTTATTATTATCTTTCTATTTTAGTTATTTATCATCTATTAACAAATATATATAATCTCCTACTTCCGGAACCTATATTTTAAATTCATCTCTAACTGTGCTTTTTTTATTATTTTTTTTATTATTTTATTTGTATATTTTTTTCATTTATTTTT
>ERZ724506.879-NODE-879-length-10567-cov-3.169235_pt1 | contig 10567 bp, 10 predicted proteins | sample MGYA00376039_ERZ724506 | MGnify/ENA primary metagenome ERZ724506 (study PRJEB28724, sample SAMN07190887) | wastewater metagenome | isolation source: effluent of sewage treatment plant in Hong Hong | place: USA: Christiansburg, Virginia | collected 2016-03-01 ... | reverse complement strand
CAAAAGTTCCAGATAGGCATTGTCAACAAATAATTAAATTATTTATTAGAATCTTCAATTTATTTTGACTCATGAATTTTTGTTGATTAAACTTTTGTAAATTAATGGAACTTACGATACTTTCCAGAGCAAAGTTGTCTGACCCATGATTACTTTGTGTCCATCATTTTAAATTTGCCCATCATAACAGCATTGATAAAATCTATTTTGGATTCCAATATCTCCAGCTCTCTCCTATTTTTGGACAACAGATATCTCTTTCTTTTCGAGTAAGCTTTCATTCTTTCAGAATAAAACTCTTAAATGATATCTGCTATTGTCTCATATTTTTGAATTTTCCCTTAACAACTGAACATAGTCATGTTACTTTGTTGTATTTTAGTTTCGATTTTCAAATATTTTTCCATCTAATTTTCTGCAGGTTGCTTCCCTTCGATAAAATTTATAACAAATTCAACTTTATCACCAACATGATATTCCTTAATATCATCGAGCTAAGGGTCTTGATTTTATAGTGATCTAACTTTTTAAAGTAAGAAATTCTTATAATCCAAGATGCTCTTTCCAATTGGCAACTCTGTGATTGTCACCGTATCATCATCGATTTAATAAGCACCCTTCACTGAAAATACTCCCTTCTTTTACAGTTTAACTTATCCTTTGTAGTTTTCCCAGCCGATATTGATGAATTTGTATTATCCTCTTATCCTTTCTCTTATTATCATGAGCACATCTTCAACTCTATGAGGATTTATTGTTGTACTCCAGCCAGTACCGATGCCTTAGGTCCCATTGATCAGTATCATTGGCAAAATGGGATAGTAGAACTTAGGCTAAATGAAAAAATTCTACTATTCTAAGTAATCTACAATATGATCGTCTGCTTCATTAAATATATAGCGAGTCAGTCCATTTAAGCAAGTGAAAATATATCTTGCTGAGGCGTGGTCTTTTCCGTTTTGATACCTAGTACCAAATTGACCTATTGGTTCTAGGAGATTTAAATTATTTGAACCAATAAAATTTTGAGCCATTGAAACGATTGTTGAGCAGAGAGACATTTAGCCATGATGATATGCTGAATGCTAAGCAACATAGCCAGCCAGTTGAGCTACTTTAATTTAATTTCGTAAATTTCTTTTAAAGCAAGCGTATAATATTTTCCTTTGGGAAGGTTTGAGTCCATCCATGATAGAAGGTATTGATCTTACATTATCATAAATTGAGAAATGTCTAAATTATTTATTAAAGAAATCTTAGACCTTCAGTTATTTCACATTATAGTCGACATTTTCTCTTTGGTCAAATTATTATAACCATTTTTTTCTGTTATCAGCATTCTTTTTTGAAAATGCCAGGTCAAAGCAATCTCTATCTTTATCGTCAGCAAAAACGAATGTTATTTGATGCTTATTTAGATTGGAGAAGTATTATTAGCCCTCTAAATTTGTGGAAGTTCCCAAACCTTTATAATATTTAATTTTCCAATCACTTCGATCATCAATCCTCCAAGTCTCATAGTCTCCATTACAAAAAAAATCTACTTTTTCATTTCCTTTTCTACATCTAATGATTGGAGTCACAAATTCTTTTAAAAATCCTTTCACTTCACAAAGAGATGGCCAGAAAGTATAAAAAAAGTTTAGTAGTAATCCTTTAATATGGGATCCATCAGTATCCTGATCTGCCATAATCATTACTGAACTATATCGAAGATCGTTTGTATTTTGGTAGTTCTTTCCGAAGCTTAAACCAACTATTTTCACAATGTTGGACAATTAAAAATTTTACATTACTTGTTTAACCGTTAACTCTCTGACATTAAAAACCTTTCCTCTTAATGGAAAAACTCCATATAAATCTCTCCCTAACTTTTCAATGCCACTCATTGCTAAACTCTTCGCAGAATCGCCTTCTGTCAATATTAGAGTACACCTATTGGATTTTCCAGCTAAATTAGCATCTTATAGTTTCGGAATAACTAGTCTTGTGTCGCTGTTCTTTAATTTCTTCAACTATTTATCAATTTTATTATTTTATTTGGTCCTCAATTGATTTAGGATTCGTTAAGTTATCCCAGCCTTTACAACGTCTTTGATTAGTTTATCTGAGACTTCATAGATTGATCCAAAATTATTAGCATTGGAAGTTAATGTGTCTTTGCACTGAGAATTGAAGCTCGGATTTTAAATCAAAGAATTAATAAAAATTTTGAAGTGAGCCCTCACTTGAAATGGTTTAATATCAATATCTTTTACCTTTTTGGTTAAATGGGGCATTAATTTTTCAACGATCTGATCGCATATTTTATTGACATGAGTTCCTCCATTATTTGTGCAAATAGAATTAACAAAAGATATTTGTTGAAATTGTCCTTAAGATTTCGTCAAAACAACATTCCATCTCTTCGAATCTGAGCCTGAGTCATAGATGATCTCTTCATTTTATGGATCTTTCAAATACATTTTCACATATTAATGAAAACTATGAATATTAATTAACTCTTCGTTTAAAAACACGGAGCATTTCAAAATTCCAGCCAAATCATACACTCTCTTTTTAAATAAAATTATCATCTCGGCTGATAGACCCTGAATACCAAATTTTTCGAAGTCAGGGCGAAATGTTATTTTTGTGTAATCTTTTCCCTGATAAACCATTGTCTGAGGTGTAGTCATTTTACTCATATTTTTTGTCCATTAGATTGTTAAAATTTTTCGGCTTGCGCTGTCAGCGGTTTCCACACAGAAATAAGAAGAAAAGATATTAGTTAATTTTGCGCCAAAACCATTCCTTCCTCCAGTGACTTTTTTCTTATTGTCTTAATAATTAGACGAGGTTAATAAATGACCAAAAATAAGTTCTGAGACATAAATCTTATGCTAACGATGAATTTGAACTGGAATAGATTTGCCATCATTAAGTACTGTGATAGTGCCAGTTTTCTAATCTATGTTAACATCGATTTTTGTCATTTTGTTATCTCTTTGGTAGTTATCAGCTGCATTGACTAAAATTTCGTCAAATATTTTGTAGAGCCCAGGGATAAATTTGATCTTTTTGTATTAAAACTTATATTTTGAGCTGTCCAATACCCATAACGATTCTTCTGTCATTTGAATTGATCCTATATAAGTGTCAGGTCGTAGCAATACATGCTAAACTTGAGTAACTTTCTTGTAGGTGTCCTAAACCGATTATTTTTTTTTCATAATATAATATATAATCTTATAGCGGGCATATATGATATCAAAACCTTTTCTATTATATCTTAAGATTTTATATATTACGAAGTTATAATAATTAAGTTCAACAACACAAGAGATAGCTGAGCATACATGATGTCTTATATGCATGGTTTGATTTTAACGTGAAACCATTTTTTTTTACTGACTGCTCATTCATTCTACTTCTATTGTTTAATTTGATTATTCTTTATCTATTGATCATCATTTTTTTTAGTCTTAAAATTTCTTATCTTCTGTGACTCTATATTTCACATTTTGATAGCAGAGGACAAAATTTATTGCTAAAATGATATTGAAGTTGAGTTAGTTAGATTTTGATATAAAATTTGAAATTTAGAACATAATATATAATAAGTGATTCAAATGAGCACAAGCAGCATAAAGAAAGTGAATTTAGAACAAATCCAAAGACCCAAAACATTGGTTGTGATTCGCTACAAGGGGAAGAGAGTATCAATTCCATTATTTGAAAGTTTAGATAATATCACTGAGTATCTGTGGCATCAGCTCGTTAAATTCTAAAAAACAGTGCTATAAAAATAATAAAAAACTAAGTAGCATCGAAACAGCTACACAATTAATGACATCTTATGCTTCACAGCCTACGAGCAGGATAAAAATGCTATAGACATCAAAATGAACATATTGCTTAGTATGTCCAGGCTATCCAAGGACTATGGTAAATCAAAGACAGATATTAAAGAGTTGGACATAACTTCATATTATAAATATCTATAAATCTAGCCCTATTATGGTTTCACTTCCAAATAACTGATTCCAGAATATCAATTATTCTCAGTCTTGAAGGTAGGACCCTATTTTACAGTTTACCTGGGTCGTAAGATCAGTGAAGGCAGATTCTATTCAGTAAAAGTGTGTAGAAATGATTCCAGGATATCACAAAACGAGTATAGTTCAATGAGAAGTATCCATGGCGAGCAATTATAGTTCGATAGCAAATGTAATTATAAGTATATTATAGTTGAACTGGGGTTAATTCCTCGAATTTAGGAAGTCCGCAAAGCAGATGGCCTATTCATTTATATTTATGAATGTAAAATAGAATATTATTTAAGATTGTCCTGGTGGCAACCTCAGACATGCCCTCCGAAGAAATATTTCTGAAATGTAATGTCTTCACTATATGAAGCAACTAGTTTGGGGGATCCATACTCTCCATCATAAGTTTAATCTGATCTATCGAGCTTTGTGCTTCGACAATATTTCTGTTGATTTTGTGGGAAATTTAAGACTTGACAATTTCGCATATTGTCAGCCATGCTTTGCCAATTATTTATCTCAGTCCAATGTGGCTGAGTCATATGATCAAAAATATGAAATACCAAATGTCCAAATTCCTCCTGAAGTCCAGAGAAGCTGTCGATATAATCATCTCGTTGACTACTATGGAATTGGGGTTGTTCTTCAGGAGATGTTTGGATAAGCTAATAATTATAAATACTCAACCAAAAAGTAGAAAGAAGGGATTGAGATCGCAATTGAGAACTTTATGGCGGAGAATATAAAGGATAGGTAATTATTTGTCAATGAAATTATTTCTGAACTTCATGAAGAAAAGATCAAAGCTTATTCAGGGTCCACTTCAAAGAGAAGCTAAACAATGGAGCACTAAAGACTAGCTTTTAATAAAATATTTACTGGATAGTGTATAAACCTTGAATAAAAAACTAATAATGGGATAATACACTAAGAAGTTTTAAAAATCCTGAAGTCAAGCCATGATGATCAGTTCTACTATTTAAACCCAGTGAAAAAGAGTCGAAAGAATTCTAAAAATAAATCCAAATCAAAAAGTAAAAGTAAAAGTAAATCTAAAGAAAAACCTAATGAGGAGAAGAATAGTAAAACTGTATACGCAACTGAGGTGCAATAAAGAAATAAAAGCAAAATTAAGAAAAATGGCAGTGATAAATCCTTGAACAAGTCTATCGATTCAAGGAATAATTCAGCAAAGAGTTAAAAATTAAAAGTTAGTCAATAGAAAATTAAAGACAAATAGAAACCCCCAAGAAATAACATTGGTTCAACAAATATTAATAAGGAGGTAATAAAGAACATCATCCCAAAAAGCCCAAAGAATCCTGGAACAGCCCTTAAATCACCAAATAAAAATGCGTTCAATCAAACAATGGGTTACCAGAACTCAGCTGTGAGTCCTCCTAAACTATTTTCTAATAAGAGTAAAAACAAACTATGATTTTTATTAAATATAATTTATAAATATTATGCTAAAATCAGGACCATGAAAAATCTTTCATCAAAAGGTGGTTTAAAGTTGCAATATAAAATTAAATTATTTTTAAGTCTTCTTCTTTTTTGGGTTACTCTACTTGAATATATAAGAATTGATTCGGCTTTACTGATATTTTTATTAAAAATTTTGTACCTTTGTACTTGGCTTCTCCTCCAAAACAAATTTATCCTAAGTTATTTGGCTCCCCTTTATTGAGCTTTTAAATATGAGGTAGAAAATCATGCAACAAGTCTGCATTTTTCAGTATTTTTCGGCTATAAGGCACTTATTACCCCCTTATGATATTATTTTAACCAAATTAATAATCGAATTTGGAAGATTTGGGTTCAATGGTGAAAAATTTATGGAAGGCGCATGGAAGTATAAATTTGGCAGATTGCTATTGCCCGTTGATTCTAAATTATAAAATAAATACCTGTAAAGTAAGACAATTTATGGAATTGCAAAGGGTATATCTTAAATTTGAATATAGAAATGCCTCCTTACTTGTTTTTTGTTCGATATCTGCATGTCTACTTATATGTCGTGTTGAATTCTCAGTTTTTATTCTGCATTTATGCCTAATTCTATGAGAGAGAAGTTTCCTTCTGGAGTAATAAAGCAGGCAACGGTATAGGTGTTCCCTTCTAAATGCCCCATATATCCAATTTCAATGAATTGATCTTTATACAGAAGCTCTTTATTTTTCATTTGAGTCTTTTTCAACTTTTCATCAGCTATATTCCTAAACAGATTCTCAAAAACTTTTGTATTTATTAACTCTCCAGTAGCAAGGATAGATGATTGATTCTTCATGCTCTCTCCAAGTTTTTTCTGATGAGTATTCGCTGCGACTAATTTTTTCATCACATAGTTTTGGTCATCAGCTATGCTATACTGATCTGCCTTAGATTTTGCTGGATCTATATCAGAGTAAGCTCTAATTGTATTTATTTCATTTTCTTTAGCCTTTATCTAATGAGAGAGCATAGACTTTTATTTTTCCACTGCGTTCAATCGATTCTCTAGTTATTTAATCTTCATATCCTTTCCCCTCTATAGCAGCCTCATCTCGAGCTCGTATTTTTTATTTCTTTATTAGAGTAACTCTGTGACATTTAACTTAGAATTAGCCTGGCTTTTCTTTAAGGAAGTGTTAACTGCAGGCCTCATGAGGCTATTCGCTTCAGATTAAAGCCAAAACATATGGGAGTTTTTATTAGATTTGATGAAATAGTTATCATTATTGATTGCTTATTTAAAGGATTTCATCTTTTTATTGTTTTTGTTCTCCTTTTGGAAATCATGATAAGAAAAAGTTAAAGGGTTTAAAGATGGCCCTTATATCATTTCCTCATCGATGCTGTATTTTCCCTCAAAATCATGCTCCTTTAATTCATTATGGATGGCTAAAATGCTGTCGCATTAATTCCCTGTATTCTTTTTTATTGGAGTTTAAGTAATGTTCTCCAGAATTTATTCTCTATTTGCTATTGGAGTGGTAGGGTTCGTGTATGTAGGGTTTGTGTAAGTAATGGGTCGGTAATCAACATTATTGGCTATGTTTTGATGATCGTATCTCTCGTTATTTTTATTCATTTTCGAGTGATTGATGTTTTATTAAATTTTTTTCTCAGGAGTTATTGTGTATCTCGATTCATTTAGCTCAGACATTTCAAATTTTACAGGAGTATTGAGTTCTTTTTTGAATTCTGAAACTGGTTTACCTTTTTACTTATTTTATAAGGTCTATGAGCTCTGAATTTTTATTTTATATGGCTAAGATTTATAAACTATGTGTTCTGCAACTAACCCCTTTTGTGAGTTTTATTCAGCAGGCAGGATAAAGGGTGCATTTACAACTTTTTATTCAATTATTTTCTTTGACTCTACGCTTAATTTCGAATTTTATTTTGAATTTTATTTAGAATTTTATTTGATAGAAACGAGCTCATTGTCGTTTTTGACCATATTTTTTATGGAACTTTGACTTGGATTTTCTTTATTATGATTTTCCTACTTGAGGACTGACTTTGTTGGTAATATATTCTAACTGATTTTCTCCTTTTATTATTCTGCTTTAGGAATCTTGCTTATTGAGATTGCTTTCGATGATTTTGGGTATATAGTATCACAAAATTTATGATAGTCTATTTTATTCTTTTTGTAATCTTCGTAAACAGGTTTTATTTTTTCAAACTTTTCTTCAAGTTCAATTGACTCTCCCATTAAATTTTCTAATTCATTATCTTCTAGCTGGACTTATTCAATTTTTTTTAATAAAACCTCTAAGTTTTTCTCAATCGCCTTCATATTATTTGGGAGTTCTCTTTAATTTTTCTATAAATTAACCAAATCTTTTTTAATATTTTTTATCAAGTCTCGGCATTCTTTACCGTCATCTTATTTGGGCTGAGGAGTCACTTATTTTTTTGAAATATTTAATTTGCTTTATTATATGACTTTATTACTGGTTTGAGGTTTTATTTCAGACTATATTTTGTTTTTACTTAAGATAATTGAGTCTTCTTTTTATTATTTTAATTAATCTTTTGCAATTTTTTGAATTTCTTTATTCCTAAATTTATTTTTATTGAAATTTTATTCTGCCTGTTTTATCTACTTTTCTAATAAAAGATTTTTAGGAAATTAAATCTGATGGTTCTTTTTTAAAACCTGGTAATACTTTCCTATGTTTGAGCTCTTTCCATCTTTGATTAATGAGTTTTTCGTATATGTACTTCCCCATAGCTCAAGACTTTTCAAAAACTCTGTGTATAAATGTTTTCGATCTTAGATAGGTCCTTTCTTTTCAAGTAAGAAATGTTCACCTCTATCTAAATTTTTACTTTCAGTTTGGGCATTAATTACTGCAGAGACTAATTTTTTTATTCCTTAGTTTTCATGCATTAAGAAAGAAACAGAATTATTACCTGATAAAACAATCGTCGTAATGAACTGAACTGCATGGCGAATAATATTATAAGATTTTCCTTCTGAGATGTAGTTTCCGGCGGATTGAATGCATTCATCAGCAATATATGGATCACCATGTTTCAAGAGCTCTCTGACATCAAGTGATTGATGAACGACAAAGCCTGCCTTGAGTTGTTCGAAAAACTTTTCCTCAACGAATTGCGAGTATTTTTATGAATTTGCATCAAACTATTGAACTTTTTTTAGGAACATTTCCCTAAGCTTTTTAGGATCTTCTTTAAAGAAGGAAAATTTATCGGAATTTTGCTTAGCCTGTTTGGAAATTTCATCAAAAGCCAGTTTAAATTAGGATGGATCTTAAATTTCATTGTTATAAAAAAGATTTTTAGGTTTCATAACTGACAGAACTGTTAAGATTTCATAGCTTAACTTGACATACGTAAAGCCAATTCTACTAGTTATCTCGTCACTCTGATTATTCTTGGAAAATAGTTTTGATCCTCTTTCTTATTATTTCAAAGTGATGTCAACGGTAGCAATTCTTCGAATAACTGGCAAAACATATGCTTAAATTAATGCAATGAGGACATAGTCGCATGTGTCGACCATACACTTGATTGCGAACATCGAGTTCATTTTGATTTAAGGCTAAACTGCAGCACTAAGGAAGTTGTTTAGAAGTATAGATACTGATTAATACATCCATAATCTATTTGTTATTATATGTGTACATGTTGCCCTTTGTGTACTCTTCTATGAAGGGTTTCAGATTTGTTTTAATTTTTGATGTCACCAGAAGCGATGAATTGAATTTCTCTCTTGGAAATTACCCAGAACTCATTTTAATTTAATTATAACAATCATATGATCATTAAGTCTAATTCTAATTCAGTCCTTGTTTACATCCCATCATTTACATATATTTACTTATGAATAAAAGGCCTGGCCAAAATAATTACATCAAGTCTCCACAAAAATTCACCCCCAACAACATTACCTCAAATAGTAAAATTCTTCAAGCCAGCTACATCATGGTAGGAATTTTTTCCTTCGCAGCAGCAGGTATTTCCTACATTATTCAGTGGTTTATTGGAAAAATTTTGTCAATGACGAAAGCTAATAATAAATGAGAAGAAAATACATCCATAAAGATATGGAAGAAGGAAAACAAGAGGGAAAATCAATGTTAAAAGAAAAATTTAATTGATATTAATGCTATGATAATAAATTTATTTTTTACAATATCTATTTAAAGAATTTATCAAAAAATAATCAATTTTTCTTTCCCTTTCCCTTGTTATCCTTTTCATTTTTTTCCTACTTTTATTCTTTCTTTTTATCTTTTGCTTTGTTATCTTTATCTTTGTTATCTTTGTCTTTTTTTTTGTCTTACTCTTTCTTCTTATTTTCAGGTGACTTTTACTTCTTCTTTCGGTCTCCTTTTGTCTTCTATTCCTTTGTTTATTGTTAATCATCGTCATCATCTTTATTTTCTTTCTCTTTCTTCTTTTTGGATTTGGTTCTTTTTCGTTTCTCATCTGATTCGGACACATCGTATTTCTTTCTCCACTCTTCCATGTCTGTTTCATACACTTTATTTTCTTCTTAAACTTCTTCCTTGAGCTTTTCTTTATCTGCTTATTATAAATCATTCCATTACTTCTTCACAATCTACCTTTTGTTTTTAGTTTCTCCTAGTTCTGCAGCTCTCCTCACGAAATAACGCATATAAGTATTCAATGGCTTTTTGGGTCTGTTTTATTAGGCTTATTTTGACAGCACCATGTTGAACTTTGAATTTACAAATATAAATTATTTCAAAAGGCGGTTAAGGGTTTAAAAAATGTTTAAAATTTAATTTCATGCATATAATTTAGTTGGTAAGGATAGCTTTAATTTAATTCTATCAAAAATCAATCTTTAGCATCAACGATACCACCTTCAGAAATTTAAAAAGTTGCTTAATTCTATGGTAGACAGGGGGAATCAAAAATCTTACAGATCCTCTGCTCGCCTTTACCTTTTCTGAAATAAAGCCTTGTTGTGCTTGCATGGGCTAGGACATGACCTCCTATTGGTTTTTTTGGGTCAACATGAGCCATTGTGTTTCCTGGATCAGCCATAACTT
>ERZ724506.878-NODE-878-length-10569-cov-8.282671_pt1 | contig 10569 bp, 6 predicted proteins | sample MGYA00376039_ERZ724506 | MGnify/ENA primary metagenome ERZ724506 (study PRJEB28724, sample SAMN07190887) | wastewater metagenome | isolation source: effluent of sewage treatment plant in Hong Hong | place: USA: Christiansburg, Virginia | collected 2016-03-01 ... | reverse complement strand
CGAATCGTTCGTAATTTCTATTGAATTCAATCTCTTCATTTTGACGCCAAGCATCCAAGACTCTTGCTTTATCTACTTGAACACTGTGATCAATGACAAGATCGACTGGGCAAAGAGGGTTAATCTTTTGTGGGTCTCCTCCGAGACGTGCAACGGCATCTCTCATAGCGGCAAGGTCGACAACTGCAGGAACTCCAGTGAAATCTTGAAGGATAACTCTAGCAGGCTTGAAAGCGATCTCCACTGACTTGCTGGCAAGCTTTTGCCAATCTAAGATTTTTTACACATCCTTGGAGGTGACCTCAAACTCATCACAATTTCTCACAGCACTTTAGAGAAGAATTCTGATGCTGAATGGAAGACTAGCTAATCTTGGGTCGTTAAGGTTTTGGATATTGTAATAGGTAAGGGTTTTGCCAGCTGCGGTGAATTGCTTGGCTAAGTTATGGAATGGATTTGGCTTTGCGTGGGCAAAACTGAATCTGCTGAGGAATGATATCATTCACAAGTTATTTTTATTTAATATATTCAAACTCTTTTTAGTTATTCTTTCATATAATAATTATTAATTTAAAATTAATTATAAATACTAATTAATATGAATTAAAGAATGTTTAGCCTGGCTAAAAGTATATTTAATTAATAAATCAATATTTTAATTATTTTTGATTTCCGACAATATTTCTTATTTATTTAAAAATATTATTAAATATTAATAATGAATTTTTTTCCATTAGGTATTATCACATTCTGTAATCAAGTTTTAAGATTTTAAAATTTTATTTAAATCTTTGTAAATATTAAATAATTGCTACGTTTATTTTTTTATCTTTTCATTATTTAAAAAATCTTTTTAGTTTTGAAATATAAATATTAGCATTTGTGTAAACAATTAATTAACATTTATTTCTTTATTAAAAATAATATTAGTTTTTTCTAAAAAGTCGAATTATTAAATTCATTCTTTATTAATACAATCAAAGAGATTTGTATATATGTTGTATAAAATATAAAAACTATTCAAAAAATTATCTTAGTTAAGAACATATAGTTAAATTTATTATAATAATATACCAACGAATAGCCCTTTATCATAAATCTCAGTTTCATTTTTGAGATCTAATTTTTAAACTGTTTGCTATTCAGCTAACTCGAAACCTATTTATAAATTAAATTAATTATCATTTAAACTTATAATTTGTTTTCTTATAATAACTGCAAATTATAATGCTATTTTATAATTTATTATTAAATATATAACTTCATTTAATTTATCTTCAAAATAGATATTAATAAACTCTTGTACCTTTTTTAATATAAATAACTATCTATTTATTTAGTGTAAAGATGCATCAAGATGATAATCTTTTTAATTAAAAGATGTATTAGAATTTTTCAAAAATGATAACTAATTTAGACACTCTTCTTTTTTACAATCTAATTTTTCATTAATAAAAAGGTTAAATGCTCATTCTAATATTCCCAATTAGTAAATGGGTTTAAAACTCTCATTTTTTATAGCATGAATTTATTTTTTTGTTAAAAATCCATCAAAAAAAACATGTATCTGTTCAACTAAAATTATTAATTCTTATTAAGTATAATTAGAGGTTAGTTAGCAATCTAATTCTTTATTATAATTAAAGTTTAATTTTTCTTAATCACTTATTTATTATTGGGGGCTTAATAATTTTATTCAATTTTTATAGTTATAAATTTTATTCTTACTAATTATATATAAATCATCTGTTTGTTTGTTATTAGAAATATAAAAACCTAAAATATTCTCGTCAATATTTTTTGTTTCTATAATTTAGCCATTAACAATTCTATAAACAACATTTAAGTTTTAATCTAAAGCGATATTGGATTGCTTAATTAATATAAAATAACTTAAATAATTATTATGCTAACTAAATTCTATAATTTCAAAATATTCTAGTTTTTCTGATTATCATAAATTCGATTATAAATTAATAAATTAATTGGTTTTTATTTCTTTAGGCAGTACTTAAAACTCTATTACACAAATTTAATCTTTTTCAATTGTTTCTTATGTTTTTAAGTATTATATTATAAATATCAAATATTGAGTATTATTATTTTTAACAATGTAATTAGCTTATCGAATAATAAAATTAGCTATAATTATTTCAAAATTATCTAATTATTAATTTAAGTAATTTAAGACTATTTTTTTAAAATCTATTTAATTAATAAAATATTAAATGTTTTCTTTAAAATCTTAAATAAAAAGTTTCATTTAATTTTCAATGGGTATTAACACAATAATTCAATTTTAGTAAGTTAATAAATATGTTTAAAGAACATCAATAAAAACTTTATTACTATGAAATGGATTAAGTTTTTTTAATATTGATTATTATTGTTAAATTATGTTTGTGGTGTTAGTTTATATAATTTTTATCTAATTTAAAAAAGAAATTTAATACTTTTAAATTTACCCTTTATTGTCCAAAAAAATTATAAAATACTAATTTTAATCTAGTAACAAAATTCCTTTAATTATGGTTAAATTTTCTTTAATGTAAAATTTTTCAACTAGCTTATCTTCAATAATGTCATATAAAAAAAAAGAATTTAAACAAAAAATTAATGTGTATTAAGCACAATCTTTTTAAATAAAATATAATCTGTTATTTTCTAAAGGTTATTCATCTATATCAATTATTAAATACTCTTATTAACTTTAATCAGTTGATATTTTAAATAACATTATCATTATCTTTGATACAAGATAGCCAATTTAAGTACTTTCATCATAGCCAAGTGTTTGAAGAGACTAATATTAAAGCCCATATTCCTAAATTACTTAAGTAATTTCACAAGGTATATTATATTAAATTGATGTTATTTCAGCTGATTAAAATCAATAATCTGAATTTTCAAAAAACAGATCTGTTGATTTTTCTTTACTCTTAAATTTTCTTTATGAACTAGAACTTGGAATCATTATTAATTTTTATAATTTTATTTACAATCAAAAATAAAAAAGCAAAATTATAATTACTAAATTATGGAAATATTATTGCATTTAAATTTATAAATCAATTTATAATGAGCATAAAAGTAGACAAAAAAATTGTAAATCCTTTAACTGGCAGCCTTTATTTTTCTAAACACAATAGGCTTAATCCTACTGAGAATTCAGAAAATAACCTCAATCCTTATTACAGACCTGTTCCAAGCAAACTTTCAATTCAAGCAAGAATTGATTTAATATGATCTGTTGGTGAAGAATGTATTATGCCAGAAGAGTTAGAATAGTTAGTAAAAGAAAACTGATTTATTTATTGTTATGATGGCTTTGAGCCATCTGGTTGAATGCATGTTGCCCAAGGACTCTTAAAGGTTACTAATGTTAATAAACTTATTGATGCTGGATGTATTTTTATTTTTTGGGTTGCTGATTGGTTTGCCATGCTCAATGAAAAAATGATGGGAGATCTAGATAAAATAAGAACAGTAGGAAAGTATTTTGTAGAGATTTGGAAAGCTGCTGGCATGAAAATGTCAAATGTTAAATTCCTTTGGGCATCAGATTTTATCAACTAAAGACCAGATGAGTATTGGATGAAAGTTATGACGATAGCAAAAAATAATTCTCTAAACAGAATAAAAAAATGCTCATAAATCATGGGAAGAAATGAGTCAGATAATTTATCTGTTGCTCAAATGTTTTATCCATGTATGCAATGTACTGATGTGTTTTTCTTAGACATAGACATTTGTTAATTAGGTATGGACTAAAGAAAAGTAAATGCATTGGCTTGAGAACAAGTAAAAAATGGCAAAAAGCCAATTGTTTTATCAAGTCATATGATAGGAGGCCTAAAACCTGGACAAAGAAAGATGTCAAAATCAGATCCTGAAAATGCTATATTCATGGAAGATACTGAAAAAGATATTGAGAGAAAGATTAATAGAGCTTTTTGTATAGAAGGAGTGTCTAAAAATAATCCAGTACTTGAGTTTGCTAAGTTCTTTATATTTAAGAAATACGGCAAATTTATTCTAAAGAGAGATGAAGATGAATAAATATATAAATCTTTTGAAGAATTAGAAGAAGATTTTGTGAATCTAAAAATATGAGCAAAAGATCTTAAAATGAGTCTTAGTGTATAACTAAATAAGATTCTAGAACCAATATGAAATCATTTTGAAAATAATCTTCAAGCAAAATAAATTTTAGAACTAGCTTAAAAATATTAGCAAGAAAATATTCAACATTAAAAATAATTACAAAAAAATAAACCAAAAAAAAAGACATAAGAAATTACAAAAGAAAATTAAATTATTATTGATACAATAAAAGATAAAAACAAAGGAATCGTATTTATTTCAGATCAATAAATATTATTTAATATTAAGCAAAAGTTAAAGAATGTTAGTAGTATTATAATTGATATATTGATGCTCCAAAAAGAAGAAGTTCGCGAAAAAGTATAAGAATTGAAGTTACTCGGCTATATAATTGGCTGTAGATTGACAGAAAATTTTGAAAATTTTATTGATGAAAAAGGAGAAAAAATATCTAAAGGAATTGATAATATATAAACAAATATTTAAATGGCTAAATAAAACGGATTACAAATAGTGATTTGGAAAAACAAATTTCAAATTACTAAAGAACACCCTTCTGCAAATTTTACTATCGAAACATGCTAGTAGTTTAGCAGGGTTGCAAAACTTTCTTAACACAATAACCTAATAACAATAGTTGAAATAGAATTTGATAGAGATGGATTTTTTGATTCATAAACTTTTGCTGATGTTTAAAAATAACTTTGGGCTGATATTGCAAGATCTTTATAAGATAATAATGTTAATTTGGAATCAATTTTTCTTAAGACAGATTATTTCGTTCCAGGGCTTAAGGCAAAGAATCATAGCAGTATTGATAAAATTGCCTCAGACACTTTTGAAACTATACTAGAATCTATGAATAAATAATTTGCAGGTATTATTATGAGTGATAATGGTTTTTCTGCTAAAGAGCTATAATAAATAAGATATAGAACATGGTATGAACAACATATTATCAACTTAAATTACAATATATTTTTGAGTTTAGAGAATATATTTTCTAACCTCATCTATTAACATTAAAATTATGAGATAGAATTGGAGTAAATTTATCAGGAATTAAATTAAATTCAAACACAATAATAATATTTATATATTTTATAATATTTTTTATTTTTAAAAATATATGACCAATTTTTGGATTTAAATATAAAAATAATTTGTATAAATAAATGTTAGACTAAGATATAAGTATTGAATTTAGTAGCCTCGATATTGAAGCTTAAAACAACTAAAGTAGTAAATATAATAAAATATATTTTCTTAGTTTGAATGAAATTTTTCATAATTTTATAATTTAACTTTATATTGATCAAAGCAAACTGGTTTTATAATAGGAAAAAATAAATTGTCGTATAATTGATTTGTAGAAAATTTTTGGATTAGATAAAAAATAGAAATTTATATAATTTGGTTCAACAACTACTGATTGGTGCACTGAAGACTCAGATATTGATTTGAGATATCCTCTAGATTAGAAGTAGACGTAATAAGAAATAATTGATCATTTGAGAATTAGATTGGTGAATTATTAAAAGGAAATAAAGAATGTAGAGTTTATTACTGATTGTTAAGTGCCACTAATATGATTTAATGATATAATTCTAAATAAATAGATTGATATTGCATTCACCCAAAAAGAAAATAAAGAGTCACATTTGTTTTATATTTATTCATAAAAATATTCTATATTAAAGTATATGATGATATTAATCAGATCTATACTAAAAAAAAGAAATTACAATAAAACATAATAAGGAGGAATTAGTACATATTTAACTTTTTAACTTTTGATTTTATATTTTAAAAATAACCCATATTTTGATTATGATATTATCTAAAATGTTATATATTTTTTTTATTCGTATGGTAGTTTTGACCACAGAAACTATTTAATTGATCTTAAGGAGTATAAAATAAGAATTAGAAATGATAATTGTGAGGGGGTGAGCATTATAGACTATAGTGGTTAACAGATTGGAAGAAAAGCTTACAAGTTAATTTTAATCTTTTAAATGTTTAGAGAACTCTCTATTATAATTCAAAATACTAAATGGATAGATTTTGAAATCTTAGTCAAATTATTAATATAAAAATATAATTTATATATTTTGCTCTTTGAAATCTCTAAAGCTTATAGCTTAAAGTAGTTTAAACACTACTAATACAGTTGGCAACATGTAATAATTTAAAATAAATCCAATGTACTAAGGCTTGGTTGATAAGACATTTAGCATTTCCGGGTCATCTTTTATATTGTTCAAACCTTTAGTCTCTAGAATATTAATTAAAATGAAAAGTATTATGTCTATCAAGAGAAAGACATTGTGCAAATTCTGTAAAAATCTTAAAACTCCATTTTTCAATAAACGACTTTTCCCTCTTAAATAAAACCACATCATACCTATAAAAAAAGTGGCCACTAAATTCATACCTTCTGTAATAAGCATTTATAGTCTAGCAAAATCCAGCTCTTTGTCAGATTCACAAACAAAAATAAACTGTATAATAAATACAGATAAAACCAAACTTATAAATATGTATATAAGAAAAAATTGCTCTTTTTGTATGTGAACTCCTATAAGATTAAATTCGTTAATTTTAAAATTAAAATTCTCCATTAATAAATTATAATGAAAAGTATAGAAAAACAAAAAGCAAAAGAAAGGAAGAGCATCATAATTCATAACCTAAACACAAGGATCTAATTTAAGGAAATAATAAATCTAGCGGAGTAATTTGGCAGTATAGAAAGAATCCAGTAGTATTATATTCCTTGGAAAATGAAAACCTTCAACTGTAAAATATATTACAAAGAAGTTTAAAGTTCTAAGTAAGCATTTGAGAGTTTGAATTAAGCTGAGTTAGATGGCAACAAACTAAAAGTTATCTATAATTAACTTCTATAATATTAATTTAAATATAATGTAAAACTGAGATTTAATGCAATTAATTATTTCTTGCCCTTAAATTTAATTAATTAAAGAGAATTTAAAAAACTAGTTATTAAATCAAGAACAAAGAGATTTCAAATAAGAAGTATAAAATTTTTTCTTAAACCCAACTTATTTTCTTAAAGATGGAAAGGTCAGAGCTAGAGACGAATAATCATCTTAAAAAATATTAAGAACTTTGCTATTAAAAGAAAAGCTTGTTGATGATTAAATAAAAACAATTGTTTAAAATGAAAGATTAAAAATGAAAGATGATTAAAAATTTAATCTCAATCAAAAATAAAGTAAAAAGTTATAAACAAAAAAGGAGAACTTTTATCTTACCATATTAGAATGATTAGATGAGGAGATCTAAGTATAGTTTAATAGCATAGCCGTCACAAGAGATAAAGGCATTTAACACTAGGACGGATTTCTTTTACAATTTCTTAAAATGTTTAAAAATAAAAAGAAAGACTAACTATTTAGAATTTCATAAAAAATATATCCTAGTGAATCTTTTAACACATATTGAATAAAATTTCAAGAACTAAATAATGATAAATATGAACACTTAGAATAAACAGAAGAATTTCCTGAAGTTGAGAAAGAAAGAATAGAAGAAGCTTAATAAATTCTTAGTGATTAAGAAAAATAAAATATTGAATTAGAATATTTATCCTACTTAAAGGCTGGAATTCCTATGTCAATAAGACCAAGATTTTATAAGAAAAAAGTCGAATTGTAAAAATCATTAAACTAAAATCATTTGAAAAATGATATGGAAGATATAAAAGAGTTGTTTCCACTGATTGAGAAACATTTAGGGCAGTAATTACTTAGTTGTCTAAACTATCACGAGTATTTTGTTTTCGAATAGCCAATGAGGATTTTGTTTTAATATTATTCTAAAAACTATCTTGAGTTCATTGAATAACAATCATCATATTTTAAAGGACATTTTCCTTTTAAAGGTTTAGATAGCATAATAGTTCTTTCATCGGCCGTTTCGGATGATGCTAAGACAAACTCAATTTTTTTCAAAGGTCTTTATAGCCAAATATATTCTAGAATGTATAGTTTTAATTTCTCAAATGAAGATAATATAATTAATTTATTTTAGATTTTTGAAAGAAACTTATTTGAAAAGTAAAAGGACTTATATATTCATCTTAGAACACTTGATATATTTCCTTTAGACATAGCTTCCAAATGGATATAAGGTTTATTTATTGGTGAACTAATTAACGAATAAATATACTTATTAATAGATTGAATTTTTGGTTTTGATTCTTTAAAATTGCTCCCGATCTTTTGTATAGGAATATTTTAGTATTTTTAAAATGAAATCTTAGAATGTAAAAATAAATAACAATTGGAGGACTTATTATATTTAAGACCAATAAAGACACTTGAAATACTCAACTTAGCTCTTTTTGATGAAGAGGTTTTTAATCAAGAGGATGACTAATAAATATTATATCGTATCATAATGTTTAATAACAAATTTATTAATCATGCAAAATTGATTTTTTTATTCCAAATATACTTTGTCCTTTTTTGACTTTATTATAATGATTTTGCACTTCTTAAAAGTAATTATGAAGACTTAAACTAAAACCTCCTAGTCAGCTGATTTCCTTTCAAACATCTTTAATTTCGGGTTTTGATAAATAATTGAGTAAGAAAATGAGTTTTTTTATTTCCTTATCATCCTTTTCACCTTGATACTTTGACATCATAACTATGTTATTATTGCCATTTAAATAAGATTATTAATCAAAGTCAACAACTATCATTCTTCTTGGATCTCTATTAAGGTATTTAAGATCTCAAAAGCTTCCACCAGATTTATTAAGTAGGAATTCCTTTCCAAAGTAAAAAGGAAAATAAACTTAATAAGGATCAATAGTCTTGATTACTTCAGAAAGAAAACTCATATCCTCTTTAGAAAATATTACTATTTCGTATTTTTGGGCTATTTCCTTTAATAGCTTTCAAAAGCCAGGTCATAAATGGAGTGAAAGTCCTTCTCCGGATCTCATATCTTTTGAATACATTGTTCCTTCAAAATTTAGGACAAGAGTTTTTCTCAATAATGATTTGTTAAATGGGGGCTCATCTGGAAGAAATTGCTTTAATGGAGGATATTTCACAAAATTGTATCCCCGCTATATTAAATCACTAAAGTAAGTTACGGACCTAAAGAAAGGTCTAAAATAATATTTCTCCTATTTTGCAAAACTTGCCAAGCCATCGTATTATTTGCTGTACTTGTAGTTTTAGTAAAGAAGAGCGGAGAGTGAAGTAATAGCTCCCCATTTAAATATAAATCTTAATACCGAACTGGTTTTATGACTTTATTGTTTAATCTCTTCTTCCCAGATATTTTGAGTTTATTTAGAAGTCTTACTAAATTTCTTAAAGTTTAATTAAAATATCTGTCAAAATTATTTATGATTAAATTTCAGCATTATAATTTTATATAGATAATAATGATATTTCATACTTGGTTTATTGATTTAATTTTTATAAATAATGGATGACAACAATGTATCCAAAGAATTTTCAGTGTCCGAATAGAAAAAAAAACATAAAACAAATAATGAAATTGATATTAACCTAAATGTTCTAGAGGATATTATAGTACATCTGATTAGTTACTTTCAAACAAATAATTTTAGAACAAATAAAATGCAAATTAGTATAGCATTATAATAGCTTTTTTTATTGTCATAGAAGCTAAATATATAATTCTAAAATGAAAATATAAAAAATCATCCAGACAATTTGATTTAACATGATTAATAAATGAGTTAAGAGCAACAAAATCGTGTATTTGAATAATTATCAGATAAGTATTTAGATTTAGAACGAGAAATACAACTAAAAATAAGTAATTGAATAAAATAATTTGATGTAAATGAAACAAATATTGAAGACTCCATTAAGCAAAAGATTAAGTTAAAATTTGATTAATATATTAGTAATGATAAGATAAATAAAGAAAGATTTATATTATTTTAGAGCCAGATGAATGAGCTGATATAAAGATTAAAAAACTTAGAAACAGAAAAGAATTAAAAAATCGATAGTTTAAAATAAAGTATTAAGTTACTAAAAGGAGATTAATAACCATGATTACAGAGTTAATCTAGTAGTATTAAGAGCACTCAATATTAGAATAATAGCTTTATAGAAGATATCATAACTAATGACAAAGAGTAAATAATAGGTAAGTCTGAGAAGTACAAAATCTTTTAATAATAAATTATTATTTACTTGAGAATAAATAAAACTAGAAATAAATTAATTGATATTTTCGGACAAAAAAATTATATTTAATAAGATAGGATAATAGTTCCCAGAATAAGAGCTTATGATAAATTAATTAATATAATAAAATAGCCAAAGAAGAAATAACAATTAAACTATTATTGAGTTTAATAATTATTTATAAATAAAAAAGAACAAATGATAAAAACACTCTCATTTTAAAATAAAGAATATTTTATTGTGCAATAGTTTA
>ERZ724506.877-NODE-877-length-10571-cov-3.534519_pt1 | contig 10571 bp, 4 predicted proteins | sample MGYA00376039_ERZ724506 | MGnify/ENA primary metagenome ERZ724506 (study PRJEB28724, sample SAMN07190887) | wastewater metagenome | isolation source: effluent of sewage treatment plant in Hong Hong | place: USA: Christiansburg, Virginia | collected 2016-03-01 ... | reverse complement strand
AAGCTTAAAGTAAAAAATTCCAAAGGAGTGTGTCTTGGGTTTTAACAATGGATACTATAATTGATTAAGTATTTTTAAAAATATATTATAAACTCTTTTTAAATTAACTAAAATTCTTAGTGTTATTCTAATAAATTCCAACATAACCCAATGTCCATTCTTCCATCACCCTTCGAACCAGGAATATTTCGCAGTGACCCAAACTAAACAACTAACTAACTAATGAACAAAATCGATGAAATATAGAAAAGTGAATAAAATAAGATATAATAAAAAACATCATGCATGAAAACATGGAGCGAGAGAGGCAACGGAATTGTCGAGAAGTAATTAATGTATGACATAGTTTAAACTTTCAGATTCTGATTACCATATTTACAGTGGGGTCGTTGTTCATGGAGGATATCAGAATAATATTCCTTGATATATCTTCGGACAACGCAGTGGATTTGGTAAATATTATTTTTATTGTGATTTTCATGATCGAGATTTTGTTAAGTCTTTCCATTCCTAACTACTTTTGTTCTTTCTTCTTTTTCCTTGATGTTGTATCAACCCTCTCTATTATCATGGATATCAGTATGCTGACGAACTATTTTTCTTAATCTACCACCTTAACTTCAGGCGTTCAATTGAGTACCATCATAAGAAATTCAAAGGCATCAAGAGCAGCAGCTCGTACAGTAAGAGTCATGAAAATATTCCGCTTGGCAAGAATAGTAAAAATATACAAATCAGCAACAAAAGCAAAAGAGTTAAAATCTAAAAGAATAAAAGAAGAAGTTTAACAAAAATTACAAAGAATGAAATAGAACAAAAAGAAGCAAGTCGAAAAATAGGAATAAATTTTAATTAGTTATAGGAATATCGAGTCTCAAGTAGGTGGAAGCAGCAGGGCTGATGTTATTGAGAGTAAATTAAGTAAAATGACAACGATGAAACAATCCACTGGCAAAATTAAAAATTGTTAAAAGGAATTAAATACGAATGAGGCATCTTAGAAAATTTCAGTTATGTAAATCAATAGTATCAAAGAGAAAAAAGGTGCTGACAGTATTGGTAGTGAAAATATCTAATAATTAAAAGAAAAAATAAGTAAAAAATAAAGCAAAATAAGCAAGCTATTATCAGACAGCACAATGAAAAAAATAATCATAGTTATCTTGCTGATTATGTTCTCAGTCCCTGGTCTAGATATTGATAATTATTTCCAGCAATAAAGCGCATGGGATTTCCTATCAGATTTTGTTGCTGGAGTCTTAGCAAGACCTGAAATTCCAATTGAAAAGATAAACATCCTGATCGAAAGAACACTATTAGACTTATCAAATCTATAAGACACAAGTTAATAACTAATAATATTTAAAAGTCCATTCAAATAATTGTATTCCTATGATTCAGGTACATTCAGCGATCAAAGAATAAATGATCTGTTGATATCATAAACGAATGTTGATGTAAATCGAATCATGGAGGTCCGTAATCTAACACTTATTGATGAGAATCAAAGTTTGGATAAAATCACCATTATTTTCAGCTGCAAGACTTTTAATAAAATTGATTCATGGTTTTCTATTGGGAAGATTATTTTTATATGTTTGGGGATTATATACTTACTTCATATTTTGAATTAGTCTATTACTCAAATGATTACCTAGCCTATAGAGAGGATGCTTGAAGATGTTAAGAATAATGGTAAAGAGGATTACTTTGAATAAGCCTCAACCAACGAATAGAATAACAAGAAGAAAATTAACGAAGCTATCAATTACGAAACGACTAATGTTCATTTCGCTTTAAATAAGATATCACGCTTGATTTCTAAATTCTTTGGAGTTAGGGGGAAATAATTCATCTATAGAAAGATATTCTAGCCAGGGACTATAACATCGAACTATCTGTCATAGAACAGAAAGGTTTTCTGTATCATTGCTCTCTGTAATATCGATAATTATTATCATATTAGTAAAATACTTAAAGAAGATATAATTCAGTTGAATAATTAAGTTGCTGAGTATTTGCATTCTTCAGTATTTCGGTATGGTGGTAGTGGCTTGGTAAATCATGAAGGGTCATTCTTAGTTGTATTTCAATGTCCTACTGAATACGAGAATTTATTACGAGAAAAAGAACAGAAAACAAAAGTCAGAAAATACAAGTAATTGAAGAATTATAATTTAAGGATGGGGCAGAGTATGAGAAAGGTAGACAAATTATTAAAGCCAAGATATCATGGGATGAGTGAATTTAATGCAGAAAATGAACAAAAAGCAGTGAAGTTACCTAAAATATAGAATAATTATATCAATGTTCTAGCTGATTTCTCTGTATTTGCTCTGGTTAAAACTATGGTTAAGATTAACAAATAAGCCAAGTTTTACAAATACAAAAAAGATACCAGACTTGTCAATTAATTAGGAGATAATTTTCAGATCAATGTCAATTGTATGTTGCATGCTGGCTGGATTCATGAAGGATTTATTGGGTCCAATTTGAAAATGAATTTTTCTTATTTTGGATAAGTTATAGAATAAGTGCAGAGACTATCTTACCATTCCAGTCATTTAATTGGAAAAATAGCCCTTAGTAACAATGTTTATGATCTGATTACTTCAGGCATGAAAAGATATACTCGTATTGCTGAGCGATATTTGAATAAAAAGACGAATTCATAACAATTTCTCTATATTGTAGATTTAAATCTTCAAAGTATCAGTCCTCCAAAGAATATTTTTGATAAAAAGCATAGGGATCCAGCAGTCATATCTCTGAAGAAGATTCTTAATTTTTAAACTATGAAAGATGAGGAACAGATTAAAAATTACAAAGCTGAAGTACGAATTAATTTATTCAGACTTTCATAAATTCTAAGAAATAACTGAGATAAGTAATGAAAAATGTAATAAGCGAATAATTCCGAAGAAAATATAACTTGGCCTATGAGCATTACATGTTTGGATAAATCTCTTAATGTCGATAACTGTAAAATTACCCTTATTTAGATTGGATTAGCTATCAACCTTTAACAAAGACGATATTTTAGTACAGCTACTATATTCGACAATATAGTCGTTAAATAAAAATTAGAGCAAGATCTCTAATATATAAGATTTTTTCTAATTTATCTGATAGCTTTAAAAAAATATTGGAAAATTCTATGATATTTGTATACATTTAAATAAATAAAAAATAATAGTACATAATTAAATATTGAAGATAATTGGACAGAATGAAAAAAATAGAAGAATGCGTGAGAGAAAGAACAAGAAATGGCTATGAAAGAGCATTTCATATATTCCAAGCAAAATCAATAAATTCAATTCTATCAAATACAAAAATTTAGATGGTGATTTTGTTCCAAGATCTAAAATTTATGAGTGATGATATTGAGTATTTAAAACGTTTCTACATGGCCAATTAATCTTTGGTCAGGATCCTCAAGCTTATAAGTATTTGAGTATGTTAAGAAAATTCAAGATTATTATCAATGCAATATGACCCCACCATGTCCAAATCTGATCCCTGTCCAGTCATTCGCAATCATGAATCAACGACAACGCAAAATTATCAAATTGCAAGCTATGAAAGAGCAGTCCATGGCCAGAAAAAATTAAGAAATATAGAACAGAGTTAATCAATTGCCTGATTCTTCTAAGCAGAACATACTCCAACACTTAGATAATTCAAGGCTATCGTAGTTGGATAGTAATGATTAATAAGTATAATGCGAAGTAATTTTGTTTAAAATTAGAGTTTTTAAAGTGATGTACATGATATCTATGAGAACAACAACATTTAATCAAGATTTAGGGAAGCTTTTTCACTCGATCAACAATAAAATATCCTAGACATTAAGAAAATAAAATAGACTGGTCTTATAGTTGATTTCACAAGAATTCTAAATCTATCTCAACCCCAAGACAGAAGCAATCTCAGAACATAATATCATGAGAGTAACGAATTACTTTCAAAAAATCTATCAAATCTTCGGCTAAATAACTTGAGTTCAAACTACCTAAAAATCTCAAGCCCTGAAATAAAAAATTAGAAAAAAGGAAGTTTCATCGGATACTATAACTCCTTATAAAAAAAATAAACAACAAATCTATTACAAAAATACATTAAATCTAAGAAATGATAAAATCTGTAATAATTCAATTTGTTTTCTATTAATATCAATTTTTATAATTTTTAATAGAGTTAAATCTTGTTTTTGTGACTATACTATGAAATATACACTGGGAGAGTTTAAAGCTGATTTCTTGACAGGTATCCTCAACGGCATCACTTTCGGTACTATTTACAGTTTCTATACATGTCCATTCTAAATAAATAAGCCTGAATATAAGACTAAATTTAATGGGAGGAAACTGCTATATTATCGAAATTATATGTGGAGAATGGGATTAGGATTTGGAATATTGAGAACTTGCTATAATGCGATATCAAAATAGGAGTTAGGTCCTGCTTATGAGCTAACAGGAATGTCAGCAGTTACCCTACTAACAGTCTACCTATTATTCTGATATTCTGATATAAAAAATGATTTTACAAATATAAATAAGAATGGTATGATAATGATAAATTGATAAAGATAAAAGTAGATAAATAAAATTATGAGATAAGTATATAAACTAAAATTATTGTTTAATGCGATGAGAATAAATATAGAAAAAATACAAATTAATAAACTTTTTTTACATTATATCGATTATTTCAGTTGATAAGAAAATGGATTATCCTAAACTCTACTCAGAATTACCAAAATAACCTATCAAATGGACGGTTTCAGATATTCAAATCTGGTTACAATTTATAGGGCTCTCTTCTCTCTATGATAAATTCAGTAATTTATGATTCTATTTCAAGAAGAATTATCTATTGATGGTAGCTGTCTGAGCTCACTCACCTAAGAAGATCTTAGGGAATAATTGAATATTAAATCTGGGATAACTATCAAGAAGATAACTTCATGTATATGTTTTATTATTTAGGGATTACTAAAGGTTTGAAAGAATATTAAGAATTTTTAAAGTCACCTATGGCTGGAGCTTCAGAAATTGACTATGAATAAATCCAATAGATAACTCAAAAATCAAAAAATAAGTTGAACATACCATTCTTATAATAACCAAAACAATTAAATAAGAATTGCTCAATAAAAAGTGTCCCTGGAGAATCTAATAAAAAACCTCTTATTCAAAAAGTTGCATCATGTGGGGATACAAATAAATAAGGTCAGTCAATTGAAGATGAAGATGAAGAAAAAAAAAGAAAATAGTATTAGCTCATTATAGAACAGTATGATGGACTCCAAAATTCATTTTATTCGGTAAGAGAAGATGGGGCTAAAGTTGGTAGACATTCCACCAATCAGATTTTAATTCTTGATGAGAGCATTTCCAGGTTCCATGCTGAGATAAAGTTCAACGATGGGAAGTTTTTTATCCAAGATTCTGGTAGTACAACAGGCACATTCATCAAGATTATGGAAAAGATGTTAATTGTACCAGTAAATATTAAATATAATTTAGGAAATGATTATCTAAATGGGATCAAATCAGTTCCAAGCTCATTTCTATGATGGAATTCTGACTCTATAAATTATAGAGGGACCAGCTCAAGGTTATATAATAGAAATACCTAAAAATAACACTGTGAGCATTGGAAGAAAACAAACCAATATGCTAAATTTCCCTGATGATCAGCACCTCAGCAACATCCATGCCACTATCTTTTCTGTGGAAAACAAATATTATGTTGAAGATATGGGTACTACCAATGGATCTTGGCTAAGGTTATCATCTGAAGGGGAAACGAGTACATTTTACGAACTGACTGACAAATTGGTCTTTAAATTTGGTTCAAATCAGACCTATTCCTGCAAGATTAAAACAGAAATGGTCAGTGAGAGATCCAATACGAATGCATGCATTATATGTTATGAAAATGATAAAGATTGTGTGTATATGCCTTGTAAACATAACACAGCTTGCATAAGATGCAGTAAAAATTTAAGAGACTGTCCTATTTGTCGAAATAAAATTTAAGACTATGTCCGAATCTACAAATCTTGAGCACTAATCCTACACTTTTGATTGATTAATTTATAGCCAAAAAACTATTATCATGTAATACTTATTTATAAATATTCTTGTTAATATGGTTAAAATTCTTCTTAAAGATCGAAAATAAATATAACTTCGATAAATATAATATAGTAATCTGTAATTAATAATGGGTTGTGGGACATCTTACGACGAAGATTATGTGGGCTAATTTAACTAAAATTCATAAGTAGCATCATAATAATCAAATCAAGATAATTAATAGTAGAAGTTTCATACAGGCTAGAAATTAACTCTGAAGATCTGCACAATGAATTTTGGGGAGTATAAGTCTCCATTTAAGCTATTTCATAGAAGTTTTAAGAGGTTAGGTCAAGAGGATGTGGAAGATCTCTAAAAATAGGAGAAAGAGTAAAGAAAATTAAATGATAAATTTGTCGAAATATGTTAGCGATAGCGTTACAACTATAAAATAAAATAGAAGTATATCAGCTAAAACTTAATAAAACTCTAAAAAATATCAAAATAAAGATACACAGTATTGTACAACAAAAATGTGGGGATAAAAAAAGATGATACCTTGATGAGTGAAAAATAATTCGTAGAAGAATGGTAAAAAAAATTTGTATCAATATAAAAATAAATAGCAAAAGATCCTACCCTACAATTCGACCTAGGCGTTGATTAATAATTAAAGTTAGCCAAAAAATAACTATTAAAATTCGATACAATATGCTATCATACATTGTTATCTTATGTGTATGAGATGGTTAGCTTAGATGCCATTACTACTTAAAATTTCGCATATAAATATAGTTTATTTATGAATAGTAAATTTTCGAAGAGTTAGTTTGATTTGATTGAAAAAATAAAGAATTTGGAGAATTTTTTGAAGAAGTTATCCATTGATATTGCATTTGCGCATGAGATCACTCCTAAATATATGAAACAAATAAGACAACAATTTAGTTCATTTCGTATTGTAGAGCCATCAGGAAATGGTACATCAGCTATTTTTATGAAAAGCTAGCTGATAAATAAACTATAGCCAAAATATCGAAATTATACTTTGAGTGGGTTAAATTTTAGGTACATTGAAAGTTTAGATCAGAATATTTCCAACAATTCTGAAAAAAATGAAGAACGTAATGTTAATGAGGTATTGAGACAAATAGAAATACGAAGAAAAAGATAATAAAAATAGAAATAGAAACATTTGACAGATATAAAACATAGATAAAGTGTTTCTTTTGGAAATTAGAGTGCAATGAAATAGTCGAAATTCGAAGCATCTCAAATGATAAGTACGTTTAATCATCATCATAACAATGATCTAAATTAAAGTTTAATATCATAGTCAGAAGAAAATGTAGAAGTATAAGAAAAACCAATCATAAGCTCAGATCCCAGAATAACAATAAAAAAGAAAGATAAGTTAACTATCCAATAATTGAATAATTTTAGACTTACAGAAGATTGTGTTCTCCAGTTTGTAGGTTGTTTTATTCTTATTTCTATGAGAATTAGTTAATATTCTGAAATGAAAGATAAAAAGTTGAAGAGTTCAGTTAATATAGATTAAATAGAAAGGATTAAGAAGGTTTTAATACAGTTGAAGAAGAGGTTTCCCAGGCATCGTATTATTGTCGGTTTGAATACTCCTGTCAGTAGGGAGTAACAGATTAAGGACTAGTTTTTAGATCATTTATAAGTTTTTAGAGAAAAATACAAGCACAAATAGCAACCATTTTGTTTTGTACCAGATGTGTATTCGTTGGTGGACGACTACGAGTAAGAAGATCGACATATGATAGGAAAACAGAAACTAAAAAGAGTTGTACAGAAAAAAGGATATTATACATCAATTTACAAAAAGACAAACTTCAACATTGATAGAAAACAGATAAATTATGAGTATACTGGAGTAGATTCATTTTTGATATCGAATGGAAAGCTATAAAATCCAGCAGTATACAACTGTACAGCTGATAAAATTTCAGACCAGAGTGCATTCCAAAATTTCATTCAGTACACTCCTAACTAAAAACATCCTTTTGCAAGTTTGTTCATCTATTCTGAGCTACAAGTTCAGCTATTGGAAGTTGCTTTTAATAACGATTGATAATTGAATTAATGAATATTTATCTAGCATTTTTTATGATTTTCTATTAAATTTAAATAAGAGAGGATAGTAAATCATTTGTATTAATTTTTCTTAGTGCATTACTTAAGGAGAGTACAATATTTTTGACAGTTTCCAATGTTTTCTGTGTTTTTTTCAATACATTCTGAGAATTATGATATTTATTTCATGCAGGGGTTTTTAGTTTGGGATGGTTGTTCGGCTTGAGACATTTGAGGATTTTGTTGAATATATGCAGGTTGGTTATTTGTCCCCATGACTCCACGTACTGCTTGATGTGCAATCTATGAACCTGCTCCAAATGCCATCCCTGTAGCTATGGTGCTACCAATTCCTAATCCAATTCCAGGTGATCTAGCATAGGTAGGTTGAGGGTGAGCAGGCATTGGCCTTGAATAACCAAATGAACTTCTCGTCCCAAACCCACTCCTGGAACCAAATCCACCTCTTGAACTTGATCTACTTCTTGATCTGGGCATGCTATATAGTAATAAAAATAATTATAGCATTAAAAACGCCAAATATATAATTCCCGTAAATTCTTGTAAATGAATATTAACAAAATATAATTACTCATATATATGTCTATTTAGGATAGAGCTTAATAAAATGCTGATAATTATAAATTGATTATTATATAGTCAGACAAGATAAAAGAAGTTGGTCATATTGATTCGAGTGAATATAAGCAAATTTACTGTTTTGTACTTAAATTGTAATTATTAAATATATTATTCGTCTGTATTTTTATTAGAGAGTTTTTTGCATTAATCATCTATTTTTGTTAAACCTAATACATACGAATAGGAGTGTATGAATAACTAAAACTCATCCAAAAAAATACTAAAAATTCTTACATAATAATCCATAGGTAAACCTAATTCAGTCGAGTACAATCTATCAGATGCATCTCATCTTGATAATCATTATCGTTCTCTGCCCAGGATTAAAGATTAGTTTATCTCATCGTTTAAATCATTTGCGAATTCTACTGAGTTTTTCAGTAAAAATTAAGGAGATGCTGTTTTTTAGAGACTTATGGAACTGGAAGGGGAGTGCAAGATCAAATAATGGGAATTTATTCGAATAAATATCGTACAATCAATATTTGCAACGGTATTTCTTATAATTACCTTTTTTGGGTTGTTTGCACTTAAGTATTCTGCTTCTTTCAGAAAAAAAATATTCTTTGAGAAAGCTCAACCAAATTAAGCAACTCATATTTTTATAACTGGCAATGACAAAAAGAACGACATCGTAAAAATTTTGAAGCCAAACTCCTCCCCCATCCTATTTATCTACAAATAATTAAAATATTCGATATCATCTTTGAATAAAGGAGCTCCAACACCAGTTGCATATTAATTCTAGAAGTAATTTAAAGAATGTTTTGATCCTTAGAGATTTAAAAAAGGACTTAATTCTTAGTAAGTTAAAATAAGGAGATAAGCATATGGGTCTAACTAACATCTCGTTGAAATGCCCAATTATTTTTAGTACTTATTAGATGTAATGACTGAACCTTTTTTCTTGCTTCAATATTTCTTTTGCTTTATTTTCTTTCTTGAAAATTATGCTGCTTTTGCAATAGCTCTCTTATCTTTCTCTTTTTTGACAACTACAATAAACTATATCTTGCTCTATGTCAGCTATAGAAAAATAAAGAAAATTGCATAGAAATTAATCTAGGTCCAATGTGTGAGAGACAACAACATTGTTAAAATATAAAGTAAAGAGTTAGTTCCAGGAGATGTTTATATTCCTGAAGAACAAGCATAAATTCCTGCAGATTGTATTGTTGGGTTTGGAGATGTCTATGTTAATGAAGCTAATTTAACAGGAGAATCTTTCCCCATAGGCAAGTTTAAAATTAACTAATTAAAGGATATTGATAATTCAAGTATTTGGCTTTATGAAGGTTCGAAAATACTGTAGACTAAGATAGGAAATACATTTGCAATTGTAATTAACACCGGTTTTACTACTCATCGAGGGAGAATTATCAGAAAAATAATGAATAGAACTGTTAAAGATCCTGATATATTACGTACTACTCTTATCTTTGTGCTATAAGTGGTCATTGTAAGTCTCATAACATTTTTTGTCACTTTGTATTTGCAATTAAATCGAGATATTGAGAAAGTGTTCATATTTTTTAAGTTTATAGATTTTTTAGCATCATCTGCTCCACCTCCCCTTCCTATATTCTTTAACTTAGCTTATTCATTTTCACTTTTTAGGCTTGGGATATGTGGTATAATCGGAACTTAACCTCAAAAAACAGTTGATGGGGCACAAGTTAAAACATTTTGCTTTGACAAAACGGGAACCCTAACTCAGAATAATGTTAATATTGTGAA